>ERZ1026854.13-NODE-13-length-162149-cov-129.338995_pt1 | contig 162149 bp, 148 predicted proteins | sample MGYA00380157_ERZ1026854 | MGnify/ENA primary metagenome ERZ1026854 (study PRJEB33269, sample SAMEA4719793) | human gut metagenome | biome: human-associated habitat; feature: organic feature; material: feces | place: Cameroon | collected 2013-10 ...
GAAAAACAACCAATGGTTATTACGGAAACAACCAATGGGTATGCGGAAAAACAACCTAATGTAAATGTAAATGTAAATGCTAATGAGAATGTAAATGAGAGAGAGAGTCATAATGCGAATGAAGTTGTTTTAAACACACTCACACTCTCTCCTCCTCAAACTGAATATTCAAAAAAAATATTTGAGATATTCAAAAAAGCCAGGCTTCCGTGCGCAAGGGAAAACGAAATCTCATTCTTGCAAACTGATTTCAAGAATGCCCTTGCTGTAATTCACAGGAAGGAAGAGCTCCAGAACGTGCACAGCGACGACATAATACAGGCTTGTCGGAATTTCGCGGACATCTACTCGAACCCGGACACATACTGCGGATTCAGACAGAAGATAGGCTTCTACCAGCTCGTCCAAAAACAGTGGTTCTATGACCTTCTCCCTGCCAATTTTGACAAGAGCCGGTTCTTGGTTCGCACAGCCGACACCCAGGAAGATACACGGAGAACGCCGGAGCAGATAGAGACACAGCTTCTTGAAGAAATGCAAGACGACCCGCGCTTTATTCCCAAAATCTTCGAGCATTACCACGACGAATGGATCGAAAGAGGAATGCCGACTGGTGCACGGTATTTTGATTTCCAAAAAGAGAAATGTCTCTCGGGATACGGGCAGAAGTTGAAGTTTGACTTTGAAAGCGAAATGGGAGGATGCCATGGCGAACAGGAGAGCAACTGAAAACGGACAGGAAGAAGAAGTCAAACTGGTGGCATGGCAGCAATGCAAGGTATGCGGCACAAGTTATCCGGTAAGCCAGACAATCTGCTACACCTGCTGGAGAAGAGCGAAAGCCGACGATGCCGAGAAGGCAGGAAACCTCCTCAAAAGCCGGTTTGCAAAAAGCCTTGTCTTAAAATGCGGGGATGAATTTCCGGGCAATTTCACAAGGCTGAACGTGGACTATCCGATTCCGAAAGACCTTTCGAATAAATTCTATCGCGGTGGTGGCAGGTGCTTTGAGTGCGCAGAGAAATCATACTGCCGGATGTTCGGGAATCCTTTCTACACTTGCGCCAAGGAGGACTGGGAATACTGCAAGTGCAGGATGTGCTGCAAGGTGTTCAGGGAAGAAGCTGCAAAGCTCACAGGGCAATGAAAATGAGAGGAGAGGAATCAGAATGCGGCTTTCAGTATTTTCTTGACTTTGATTTTTATGAGCAGGAGGAAAAAAAAGAGATTGATGACTTGCTCTTTTTTGAAACGCCGGAGACTGACAACCAGAGGCTTATGAATTGGCAGTATGAATACTACCACGGAATGCCAGAAAAGATTGACAAGATATTTCTGCTTCTGCTGAAGATTGCAAGAAAAATTATAAGCAAGGAGGCGAAGGAAAAGAAACTGCTTTTCTGTTCAGAGTACAAGGAAGAGCTGGCTGTAGACAGCGCAAGTCTTGTGATTGAGCAGATGTTGAAGAACAGGTTGAAGATAAGAACCAGCTTCATAGCGTATCTTTATCTTCAAGTGAAAAAAACGATGTACAGCAAGACAAAAGCTGAAAAGCTGGAGGATTACTGCATAAAGAACAATATAGATTTTTTCACGCTTTCCGAGGACGAGAAAAGAAGCGTGAAAAAATCTATTGAGGAAAATGAATAATGAAAAAGATAACAAACTTGATGTATACAATTAAAGAGGCTGACGAGTTCGCGGCAGGAAAAGACGCGGACGGAGATACGGTTGTTGTTGACCGCCTGTCCGACACAGAGAGAATAATATCACGGCTTCTTAAATGCAGCAGAAAAAAAAGCCATGAAGTCCTTGAGAAACTGAGCAAAGATTTTGACGTGTACTCAAACGGCTGGACAACACAGCTAATCCTTGCTAAGGACGGAAAGATAATCCATAACTTCGAGGCTCACGGCGAAACCCGGATGTATGGCCATAAATACAACCCGGTGAATGAATGGGACTTCAGGGACTTTGTAGCCGGGAAAAAAATGCGGTGGGAAAAAAGAAAGGCGGCGGAAAAACCTCCAAAGCCGATAAAAATCACCTGCACCGAAATACAGCTGAAAAGAGCAAAGCAATTATATTATGCACTCACAGTCGGCTTTAGTATCGGATATAAAGACTGTAAAAGATTTTATCTTGTTCCATAAGGAGTAAAGAAAATGAAAAAAAGATTTACTTTTGTTTACGAATTTCTGCGTGGCGGCTGGTCGTTTCTATGTGTCTATGCGGATTCCCTTAAAGAGGCTGAAGAAATGTTTTACCGTCAAATGACAGAATTTGTAGAGATAACAAAAATTGAATATGAGTGAAATGGGGAAAGCAGAAATGACAACTGGAGAATTTGCGGATTTGGTTTTTAAAATGAGAACAGCACAGAAAAAGTACTTCAGGACGCGCTCACAAAGCGCAATGACAGAATCCAAAAGCTACGAGAAAGAAGTGGAAAGGAATTTAACGCAATAACAAACAAGAAATACTGCTCCAAAGAATGCGCATATCAAGTGGCGCTTAAAAGGGCACTAGAAAGATATTACAAAAACCATCCTAAACGATACGAAAGGTTCAGCGGAAAGTGGTACAGGAACAGCCCTGAAAAATTGCAGGCAATAAAAGAAAAATACAGAAACGGAGTTTCAAAAACACAGATTGAAGACTGGATTAATTCCTTATAAAAAAAAACTGAGGACTGTCAGAAAACGGCAGCCCTTTTTTATTAAAAAGACTATACATATATGGAATTCAGCAGCTTACAGAATCTATTTGACTACGCGAAGCGCGACAGGTACACGGTATCAGACGCGGAATGGGAGGAAGCAAGGCACCCGAGAGATAAGAGTGGACAGTTTGCCGGCGGAAACGGAGATTCAGAGAAAAAACAGGGCGCAGCCGCAAAACTCCGCGATGAGTTCAACCGAAACACAAACAAGTATCTGAATACGGACTTCAGGAACAAAAGCACAGGAATAAACGCAAGATTCTCAAACGAAAGTCAAAGAGAAATAAGAAGCAGAACAAATAATACAAAAGAAAATGGATTTACACTGCAAGAACATTTTGAAGTCGCGAACCAGATAAAAGAACTTTTTGAAAATTCAGAGCTGATAAAAGAACATTCTGATACAAAACACAACCAAACGAATGTGAAGATTGAAAGATTTTTAAGCCAGCCAATAAAACTGAAATCAGGGAAAGAAGCAAGAGCTTGTATAACAGTAAAGCATTCACTCGATAGGAATGGACACAATATTTATTCATTGGAAGCAATGGACATAAAAAATGCCCTTGAAAAGACAAGGGCGAAGGGGCAGCCGAAAGATTCGGACTGTCCACACGTAGACACTATAACACACGACACGGCAGAAGTCAAAGCAATAGCAGAATTATGGCGGATGATTAAGAGTGCATAAAAAAATAGTTATAGTTACCACTATACAAAACTACAAACAAAATTTTAGGAGGATTGATTTATGAACATCAAGCTGACGAGAGATGCTCTTCTGGAAGCACTCACAAATTCGCAGGGAAACATATCCAAGGTACGCCGCCACCTTGAGGTGCACGGAATAAAGGCAGAATGGCACACAGTCGAGAACGCAATCCACCGCTGGAAAGAAACAGAAGCGAAATACAAAGATGAAAAGGAAACTCTGTTAGACTTCGCAGAGGACGGACTTCTGCAGGCTGTAATCAACAAAGAGGCGTGGGCGATTAAGTATTCGCTTTCAACAAGAGGCAGAGCGCGTGGCTATGAGACTATCCCGACAATCAAGATTGACAACGCCGACCCGCTCAACATCAACATAACAGGCGATGCAATGACCGGCGAACAGCTGGAAAATTCTCCAATGGTGGAAATCCCGGAATATGGCGAAAGATCAGATTCAGAAGAATGAGGAAATAAAACCGTTCATTCACCAGAGGCAGATTGTGTCGGCTCCGCAGGCTTTTCCGGACATCTCCTATTTTTTCCTGTGCGGAGGCTACGGCTGCGGAAAGTCGTTCTCTATTGTGCTGATGATTATATACCTGTGCAAGCGGTACAGCGGCAAGGACGTTACAGTCGGACTTTGCTCAACGACAATAACTCTTCTAAAAAAAACTGTAATTCTTGACCTGGAGAAAATACTCAAGAAAACAAATTCTCCATTCATGTATAATCAGCAGGACAACATAATAACAATCGGAACAATACGCTTTCTGTTGATAGCCACAGGGCAACCGACAGACATATACGGCCCGAACATAAACATCTGCCTGTGCGATGAGATAGACGAGCTGGCGGAGATGAAAGCGATTGAAGCGCACAAGGCACTATCAGAGCGAACGCGAATCACACTGCCTGACGGACGTAAGCCGTTCATAATGTATTTTTCGACAGTCCACGGCTACCGGGGTCTTTACAAGATTGTCCAGAAGCTCCGGCACGACAGACTGCGCTACTGCCTTGTGCGTGGGCTTACAAGGAACAACACGAGCCTTGATCCTGCGTATGTCAAGAATCTTTATGCGATATATGACGACAACGAGCGCATGGCTTATCTTGAGGGAATGTTCGTGAATCTTATGGCAGGACGCGTCTATCCTGAATACGATGAGCAGAAGCACCGCATAAAGCCATTCGAGGTGGGCGCGCAGTATACTGTGATGATAGGACAAGACCTAAACAGCGGATTCTCAAATGCTGCGGCGGTAATAAAAAAGGACGGCCGGCTTTACATAACGTGCGGCTGGAGCTTTGACGAGATAGGACACGCCCCGGAAGAGATGCGGAAAAAGTATGTGCAAAACGAAATTCTGTGGTTTCCTGACTGCGCAGGAAAGGAAATCATAAAGGGCTACAAGCAGCAGATTATCGACTGGGGAATACAGTGCAGAATCGGAAGAGCGAACCCGAGAATCCTTGACCGTGTTTTTTATGTGAACAAGCTGTTCAGGATGGGGCTTCTGCACGTGTTCAATGCAAAGGAGACGGACGAGCTGTCGGAGGCTCTGAAAGTGCGCGCGTACGACCAGAACGGAAAGCCGGAAAAAGGCCAGGGAGAGAAAGCCCCCGACCACTTCTGCGACGCGCTGGAGTATGTCATCTACAGGATTGTGCGGAGCGACCCGGACTTTATGAATTTAAAGGAGCTTTCACGCGAGAACGTGAACGAGAACGGATATCTGAACATCGCAGGAAAGAACGTATAGCAAAAGCCTATAGATGTATGACGATACAGGAAATGTTCAACAGCATTAAGAAGTGCGGATATGTGGCGGATAACAAAACGGACGGAAACGGAGCTGAACACGGCAACGACGGACGTTTTGTTGCAAAAGGCGAAAAAAGCAACTCCACAAAAAACGCAGAAAAACTCTCTCTTAATATGTGGGGCAATACTGCGGAAGTTATAAAGCAGGCAACACCCATAAGAAGTGCAAACAGTTTTTCAGAAGCAAGAAATATTCTAAAAAATATTGTCGGGAAAGAGTTAAAGAGCAAATCCGGCTTGCCGGGCAATATCTCAAACAAGAGCATTGAAAAATTCTTAAGCGGAAAAGCTGTTTCAACGTCCTTTGACTTGAAAGCACATCTAACCGCCGCCGCAAATATTGACCAGCTTTATAAAAATTCAATAGAGCCTTTCGAGGCGGAAACAGACAAAAACAATAATCCTGATTTGAAGGCAATTCACAGAACCTATGCGCCAATGCTTTTATCTGAAAATGGAGAAAAAAGAATTGTTCCTGTAAAATTCACAGTAAAAGAATACACAGATAAAAATACAAGAAATAAACTTTATAGCATTGAAGCAATAGACTTTGATTTAAACGAAAAAAAGGGAACAAGTATCTTGGCTGACGACAATCAAATGTCCCCGAATCCCGGTTGCTCCCTTTTCTATTTCACTATAGCACACGAAGCCCCGGAAGTCAAATCGATTGCGGGGCTTTGGCAGATGATAAAGCAAGGCAGATATGTCTAGGAGGTTTTATGGACGGCTACAAGAAACAGGCTTATAATGGGCTTATGGAATTTGAAAAAACAATCTACGGCATACTTTCAGCTTTTGAGAAACAGCTGGATGAAGCCTCTTTCAACCTTGACATTCTGAAAGCCCGGATATGGAATGTTTCAGAAATACGGTTCATCAGATATTTGAAAATGCTTTTAAATGCCGGGTATATTGACGGCATATCAATAGCTCCGCTTTCAGACAACCAGTACTACATAAAGAGCGACAATGCGACAATCACTCTGAAAGGGCTTGAGTATCTGGCGGAAAACTCGATGATGAGAAAAGTGGCGGACATCTTCAAGAAAGGCGCAAGCATCACAATACAGACAGTGGCAGAAGCCGCAGCAGGCAAAATAATAAAGTAAGCCAATAGCCATATCCCAAAACGACTATAAGGGTATGGCAAGATTTGAACAGTTACAAGGAACAGAAACCAATCCGCATCACAAAAGGATATTCGGAATAATCGCCAGACACGAGAGCCAGGCGATGGAAACAGAGGACGGCTACGGCGAAATCACACTGGACGCAGGTGAGCTAGAGACGATACGCGACGAGCTGGGGGCGGTGGTCCAGGACGCAAGACCAGGAACGCAAAGCGCGGAGGAAATGCGCAGGCGGCTTATATCCGATTTTCCGCAGAAGCTGAAAGCGGAAACGGAGGCAAGGGCAAACGCGGCGAAGCTGGCGCAGAACAAGGGAATAGTACAGGACGGCTACAATAACCCAGTGAGCGGAATAGGCACATTCATAGATCCGGGAATGCAGACAGAAAGCTTTATTCCGGTATCAATCACACCGTCAGAGGCGACGGCCTACTATGCCAACGGCGGAGTGCCGGCAAGAATTATCAACAAGAAAGCCGGCTGCCTTTCACTGAACGGTGTGCATTTTGAGTGCTCACAGATGAGTCCTGACGACATCACACGGCTTGAGGACTACGCAAATGAATGCGGATTCAACGAGGCATACTCACAGGCGATAACGCAGGCTCTTATATTCGGCGGTGCGGTCGCCTACCCTGTCCTTGACGGCGATACCCCTCTCACCTTCCAGAAGACAACAGGCGAACTTTTTAAGGGGCTTAGAAAGAAGCAGGACTTCATCAGATACTGGGTGAATGCGGACCGCTGGAACTGCGTGTTTGTGCCGGAGTACAACATAACGGCGCAGGACTACCTGTACGCAAGAAGCCTTTTTATTCCGCTTGGAGGCGTGCGCGTAAGCACGGACAGAATGGCGATGGTGCGTCCGAGCAAGCTGCCGTTCTGGGGAGCGATACAGCAGATGGGCTGGTCTACAAGCGACTTCGAAGGCTGGATTAAAGACTTTGAGAGTTACCAGATAATGAAGATGTCGCTTCCGATAATGGCGCAGCAGTCAAGTTTGATGTACCACGCGATACCTGCGGACGGGCTTATCATCGAGAACGGCCCGGAATTCGCAAAGCAGTTCTTCAAGGAGAATGAAAAGCAGATGAGGGAATGGAGCATTCTCCACCCCAAGGCGATAAACAGCGTGGGCGAAATCAAAATCCTTGAGCGAACATATACGGGATTCCGCGACCTTATCAACGAGGCGCGTCTTGCACTGTGCGCGGCAAGCTCCGTGCCGGAATCGGTTCTGTTCGCGGAAAAAGCTACAGGACTTGCAAGCGACAATGAGGACGATGTGACGCTCAAGCAGAGCGAGGCTATAAGGCTTTTGTTCAACACTGTATCCCCCTGCTTTAAGAACTGCATAAGAATTCTTGTCTGCTCGTGCTTCGGACTTGACAGCGAGCAGGCGAAGATAGCGGACAAGGTGTGTATAAAGGCGGATACAGGCGTAATCATAAGCGACGGCGACAGGGCGCAGCTCGGGCAGGCGTTCACCACAATGTCGGGCCAGCTCGTGGCAATGGGCGTGCCTTTGTCTACGGCGGTAAAGGTGGCGCAGAAGTTCGTGCCGAGCGCGGACCTGGATGAGGACACAATGGCGGAGCTTGGCGCGGGCGAGAGCGAGGGAATAGACGAGAGCCTGTGGGAGCAGCTGAACGCAGGGCGCGATGTTGGGGGAGCAATTGGCGGCATTGCGCAATGAAGTATGATAAAAAAGGAGAAAAAGGTATGACGGAATTATTCAGACGCATAATGCAGAAAAAAATTGAGAGCAGGCTCGAATGGAATGAGATAGCCTCAAATGGTGGAATAAAAATCTCAAGCTGGATGACAGGAATCCCCACATCCAACCCGACCGATGACGACATAAGGAAAATCGCACCGGTGCTCGGCACAACCTTTGAATGGCTGAAATATGGCAAATAGCGTCTACCCTCTCAAGATAAACGGCTACATCTACTCACCAAAGACACGGCAGGGCTTCCTTAGAATGAGAAGAATGGGAATCCCCCGGCCTTTGTTCTCCATTGAGAACGAGCTGGCAAAAACACTCGCAAGCCGGTACAAAAAACTTGCCGCGCAGCTGTTGAAAGACCTGAAGGATAAAATCAAGAGGAACGGACTCACCATTGACCGCGCGCTTGTGGCGGACGGCAAGGAAGAAGAAAACCTTGAGAGCCTGATGAAATTCTTTGACGAAATGGGCGAGAAAATGCGAAAGGAGCAGGAGGAAAACGCGAACCGTGCAAATATGGGAAGCGTGGTCAACAGCCTTGAGCATGAATGGTTCGAGGAGAATCAGGAAGAGCAGGCGCAGCATGACGAGCAATTCTATAGCGACGTTGAAAGGATATTTAAAAAGCAACAGAAGAAATATCTTGAAAGGCTTCTTGACGATGCGGACGGAAAGACAAAAAGGATTTTACAGTCGTTCACTATAGACAAGAAGAAATTCTTTGACGACAACATGGACGAGGTGCGCCGCCTTTACGTGCAGAACTCACTGGAGCGCATAGACTGGGAGCAGGAAGACATAAAGCGCGCGATTTTAAAGCGCATAACGGACTATGCGATGAACAGGACGGACGAACTGAAACTTGACGACCTGACAAAAGACGCGTTCAACCGCGGAGAACACCTGGCGCGTCTTTTTGCGCGCGACCAGATGGCGAGGTTCAACAAGGCGTGCACGCTCGCGACATTCAGGAGCGCGGGAGTTACAAAAGTCCAGTGGCTCACAGCAAATGACGGACGCGTAAGGGAAACACACAGAATGCTGAACAAGAAAATATTTGACGTTGACAATCTCCCGAAAGAAATAAACGACTATAACTGCAGGTGCGGACTTGTGCCGGTTGAATGGGCTGATGATTAAGGGTGGCTTTTATGTACAGATTTATAATAAAAGGCGAGACACCGGCGAAGAAGAACAGCCGTATTGTTCTGAAAGGCGGTAGGAACATACCAAGCGAACGCTACAGAAAATGGCACACGGAGGCAATGCTCGAAATAAACGACCAATTACTGCTCCTGAAAAAAGAAAAAGAGGCAATGCCCATAGAAAGGGAAATCAGAATAAAAATGACATTCTACCACGGCGACAACAGACGGCGCGACAGCGACAACGGCGGAAGCTCGATACTTGACCTGCTCACGGACTGCAAGGTGATAAAGGACGACAAGTGGCAGATTGTGCGGCTTCTGGAGATAAGAAATTTCTATGAAAAAAATAATCCGCGCTGTCTTATCGAGATTAACGGATACGACGAATAGGAAAACGCAAGGAAAGGAAACATGGAACAGGACAAAGACCTTGAGAACAGGCTCGGCGCAATTGAAAAGAAGATAGACAAGCTTACAGACCTCATAACGCAGACACAGCTCCAGGAATACCGGCTCTCTGTCGTGGAGAAGAAGCTGGCGGAAACAGCGGAAAAGGTACTGAAACTCGACAAAAAAAACGGAGATACAGCCATTCGGTGGCTGGGAGTAATTGCAAGCGGAATAATGACAGTTCTTATAAGTTATATTGCAATAAAGGTAGGTTTAAAATGAAACATCCCCAGAGCTTGGCGGCGGAGCTGTACAGCCACTTCCCGGCCGGAAACCTTAAGGCCATAAAAGACTATGGCTGCTGCGCGTTTGTCCTTATGTGGTGTCTGGGCATTGAGCCGGACGATGACGCGGAAGCAATAATGACGGTTGACAACCTTATACAGGCAAAGGCTCTGGAAGAGGACTGCACCGTGAAATGGGCGGAAGCCATAAGACGGCTCACAGGAAGGAAGATGGAAGCCGTTGACTTTGTGAACATCAAATACATCTTTCATATAAAGAAAAGATGTCCGGTGCGGTATGACTACAATGGGAAATCCCACTGGGTGGGCGTGGAGAATGGAAAAGTCGCGTTCAATCCGTTGAAGTCCTCGGTATGCGTGGAAAACGGAAAGCCCTCCACAATGCGGATAATACATATTAAAGGAATTGACGAATGAAGCAGGACGGAAACACAGAAGAAAGAAAGCTGCCGGCAAAGACGCTGTCGAAGGCAATGAAAATTGTAGCGGTGGTTGGAATTATCCTTTGCCACGTGCTTAAATGGCTGGGCGTGCTCAATGCGGACTCCGGGGAAATATGCCAGATGTGGGCGGTTGTCTATGCGCTCGGAGCCGGGACAATTGACATGAACATAATGCTTGACAAATTCAGGAAGCAGGAGAAAACGGACGAATGACAAGAATTTATTTTTATGTGGCGATTGCGGCTGTCCTCGTTTTTCTTTGCGTGGCAGTCATTGTACTTCTTAAAATTATCGGAATGAAGAACGTGGAAATAAAGGCTCTGTCGGAGAGCGTGAAGCGGCAGGACAGAAGCATAGGGGTTTTATTGAAACATTCCAACGAGCTGGCGGAGATAAACCGGAAAAAGGACGCGTTTATAAAAAAGATACAGGAGAGCATAAGCGATGAAGATATTGCGGATATTATCGGCGGTATTATTGAGCTTAATAACGGCAGGCTGTGCGACGCTTCCAAAGGCTGATGATGTTGTGCTTCCTCCAATGCCGGAACGAACGGAGCAGAAAGCCCCTGAAACCGCAAAGGACTGGGCGGAGCTTCTTGTCTATTATGAATTCCTTGTGCAGGAATGGGAGGCATGGGGACGAGCAGTGCAGGCGCAGATTAAAGGTAAAGACCCGAAGGGGAACGGTAAATAATCCCCCGCCCTTTTCCGCTTTCTTTTGAAAGGCTTCCATAACGGAAAAAGGGCGTTTTTATTTTAAAAAGACTATAAGGGTATGGCAGAATTAAAGAACATAAGAATCGCGGTGAGCGGAATATATGACTATGCGCTTGAGGAAATCCCGACTTTGAGGCTTCCGCTTCCGGGGCAGGGCGCACCGGACTGGGTGGAGAAAAAGCAGATCTACAAAATCTACCGTCCGGCATTTGTGCTTGCGGCGGCGTGCGACAAGTTCAAAATGCTTCCCCTTACGCACCACCATCCGAACACGCCAGTTGACGGCCAGAACTTCCGCAGGCTGGCTGTGGGCTACACCGGGGAGAATCCGTTCATCGACTGGATAAAGGACACTGACGAGGTGGGAATACGCTCAACGGTGATGATTTACGATGACGAGGCTCTGGACGCATACGAGCGCGGCGAGATACAGCTTAGTCCGGGATATGTGGCGTCTTTTGAGTGGCAGAAAGGAAAAGCCCCGGACGGACAGGAATACGACATCGTTATGAAAGAGATAACGGACGTGAACCACCTTGCGCTTCTTCCGGCAGGACGCGGCGGAGAGTACGCGGTTGTAATGGACGGAGCGAAGAGAGAGCCCAGCGTGTTTGACCTTGCACGGACAAAGGACGGCGCGCCAAAAGGCAACGACAACGCGAGCAAAAACCACGTGAAGAAAGAAGAAAAATCAAATGATGAATGGAGAGCGGAAATAAAACAGGAATTAAAACCGATTCTGCATACTGACATAAAAAATGAGGCAACAGGAATCAATGCAAAAATAGCAATGGAAGGACTTAATAAAATGACAAGCGGTCCTGCTATAAAGAAATCTGTTGATAATGGTTTTACTGGTAGTCAGCACTTTGAAGCTGTGAAAAAAATTGTTGACTTGTATAAAAAGGCAAGGCTTATAAAAACTCACGCAGACAAGAATGGTTCAAAAGATGTGCAGATAAAACGCTTTGTCGCTCAAGATAAGATGAAAGACGGCACAAACTATGACGCTTTAATAACAGTCAAGGAATCTGTGGAGCACGGACACCGCATTTATTCGCTTGAACTTGATGAAATAAATAAGGCTGCCCTACGGTGGACGGTCAATGATGACGGAACACTTACCCCGGAGGATAAGCCATCCACAGGCAACCTACAAAACAATATAACCGATACCGCCCCGAAAGTCAAATCAATTTTTGAAATTGTAAGAGGCAGTGTATTTGACAGGGCAAGGAGATAAACAGAATGAAAGAATCAAAAACTATGAAGAAGTTCAAGAAGTCATTGAACGCTCTGGCGGAATTCTACAGCAGCAGCGCAAAATGCGAGAAATAAGGAATAGCATACAAAGACGGAAGTAAAAAATACTATCCTGAAGGAACTAACTTCTATTTTGATACACCAGAAAAAGCGGAATCTGCATTAGTAACTAATGGTCGTGGAGGAACAAAAACATACGCTAATCCTTCAAAAAACCCGGAAATAAACTCATTACAGAGAATACTCGGCTTTAGTATTGACGCACCCGGAGGGAAGTACAGCATGGATGACTTTATCGAAAAAATCGCTCCAAATGAATATGCTGCTCAAATGTGGAGCTGCGGCGGAAATACAAAAAAAACATTGCTTTCACCATTTCCAGAAGCTGGAGAAAAGAGAAACATTCGAATAAAGAAAGATGGCAATAAATGGAATGTAATATACACAGAGCGTGGAAGCGGTAAACAGATAAATATTCCAACAACAAAAGATTCCGCTCCGCGCCAGCTTACAGGCGACTGCAAGATAACAATTAAGGGCTAGCTCTTCTCTAGCCTTTTTCTGCGCTCCCATAATGTCTCGCCGGGAAATTCCGATGCAGGGTAAACAAACCGCTCAAAACCATTCACAGAGCGGTTTTCTATTTTGCAGGCGATAGCGGAAAGCGTTGTTTTATTTCCGTTGTACATAACCTTGTTGTCAGAATCAAAGACGGTGCATTTTATTTCTGTGTTCGGCTTGTATACAAGTTCAGAGCCAGCAGGGATATTCAGTTAAGCGAAGGTTGTCCGGATTGCAGGATTTGTAAGCACATAGACATATTCAATTTTATTATCTTTTTTATTTTTCATAGCAAAAAAACAACGGTCTCCAAAAACACCGTTCAACAGACATTATACACCATAACCGCGCAAAAGACTATATCTGTATGGAACACAGACAAATCAACGATAACTACATGGATATAGCGGAAAAGCTGATAGCACAGGAGCCAGCGCTTGCCTATATAAAGGACAGCAGGGTAAAAATCACATACCTTGAATCGGACAGCACCAAAAAGGACGGCAGGGAGAGGCTTGTGCTTGGCGAGTGCGAAAAGGTGGCGGCGAAGAACCGCTGGGCAATCCCAAGCGACTTCACGATAACGCTTTTCAGGAACAATCTTGTGGGGCTTTCAGAGGAGCAGATAAAGACTGTTATGTTTCACGAGCTTCTGCACGTGGGAATCGAGCCGGGCGCGGACGGAGAGGAAACGTACAGCGTAAGAAAGCATGACCTTGAGGACTTCAAGGAGATAATCGACCGCTACGGCACTGACTGGTCACGCGTAGCAAGGAAGGCGGAATGATTGAGATTAAATGCAGCACAAAGGACACCCTGAACCTTTCAGAGATAACGGAGTTCCAGGGAAACCTGAAGGAGCGCGACAGCACGGACTACGAGAAAATCGAGCGTTCAATCAGGAAACACGGTTTCAGCTTCCCATTCTTTATCTGGAGGCACGACGGCGTGAACCATTGCCTTGACGGACACGGAAGGCTTGAAACTTTGCAGAGAATGGTGGCAGGAGGGGAACAGATTCCTCCTCTACCTGTTGTTTACGTTGACTGCAAGAACGAGGCAGACGCAAAGGAAATGCTCCTGAAGCTGAACAGCACCTACGGACGCATGACGGCTGACAGCGTGCGCGAATTCCTAAAGGGGGGGGGTAAAACTTGACATTGACTTTGAGGACTTGGCGCTCCCGGAAGGAATACTTGACTTCTCAATTGACGACGTGATGAAAGACACCGCAGGCGATGACGACGCGCCGGAGGTGGAGATTGAGGAGGCGGTATCCAAGCCCGGCGAGATTTACGAGCTTGGAGCGCACCGGCTTATGTGCGGCGACGGCACCAGCGCGGAGGACATGGCGCGCCTTATGGGTGAAAACAAGGCAGACCTCATCGTTACCGACCCGCCGTACAACGTGGACTACAAAGGTGGAAACGGACTTAAAATCCAGAATGACAACATGGGTGATAACGCCTTTCTAAATTTTCTTACAGACGCGTTCAGTGTGATGTTCGGAGCATTGAAAGCCGGAGGAGCGTTTTATATATGGCACGCTGACAGCGAGGGTTACAACTTCCGGCAGGCGGTAAAAAACTGCAAGGGGCTTGTGCGGCAGTGTCTTATCTGGGTGAAGAATTCTCTTGTTCTTGGACGGCAGGATTACCAGTGGCGGCACGAGCCGTGCCTTTATGGCTGGAAAGAGGGAGCCGGACACTACTGGGAGGGACGGCGCGACCTTTCAACGGTGTTTGACGAGACAAGGGGCGACTGGAAGAAGATGAGCAAGGAGCAGCTCATAGCGGAGCTGAAACGCTTTGACAGCGAAGTAAAGACTTCAATTATTTACGAGGATAAGCCTTCAAGAAGCGAGGCTCATCCGACGATGAAGCCTGTGCGTCTTTTTGAGCGGCTTATCATGAACTCCAGCAAGGCGGAGGACATAGTGCTTGACCCGTTTGGAGGTTCAGGCACAACCATAATAGCGGCTGCGAAGACAAACCGGATTGCAAGGGTAATGGAACTTGATCCGCACTACTGCGACGTTATAAGGAAGCGGTGGACTGTCTGGGCAAAAGAGAACGGCAAGGAAGTAGGAAGCGGAGGGCTTCAATAACGGAATTATGGGACAGAAATCCCAAAAAGACTATATAAACAGGAGGTTCAGAATGAACAACAAAATCATCGCGGTAATCGGCGCGCTTCTTTTTGCGGCTGCCGTTGTCGTGGGAAATTTCGTGCAGGTGGAGGCTGCGGTGGTCATTGAGATTGCACTCGCCTCGTTCGCATTGTGCGCGGTGGTAATCTCCGCCGTTAAGCAGGCGAAGGAAAAAAACGCGTTCAGCTGGAAGACCGTTGTGGTGATTGCACTTGCTGTAATCGGCGGCGTTCTGTGTTGTATCGGAGGTATGCAGCAGGCAATATTTAAAGAAATCAGCGGACTCGTGCTGGCTCTTTTAAGCGTTATTTTTGGTCTTATTTTTGACAGTAAAAAGGCATAGGAGAAAAAGGAGAATGAAACTTCTTACAGGACTGTTCAGGCTCGCACGCAAAAGGGTGCAGACCACAGACACGGACATGGGAGCATTCCGCGACAAAATCACGGAGCTTGTGGAAAAAAAGGATTCCTTTTCAGATGATGAAATCAACAGAAAGGTTGAGGAGCTCAAATCAATGAGCGCTGACCTGCCGGAATCGGACGACAAGGGAAAGCTCGACCGCTTCCTTGAGGACTTCAAGAGCGTCAAGGAACAGGACGGTGCGACCGCGAATGAAGCCGCAAAAATGGTGGCCGACCTTTTCGAGAAGCTGGATACAGAAGCGATGAAGGACGTGCCGGAAACCGCCGTAAAGGAGACAGAAACACCTCCTGCAGAACAAAAGGACGGAGAGACACAGAAGGCTGAAACGCAGACAAAGGACGCTGACGGCGGGGAAACAACCGCGCCGGATAAAGGAAAGGATAACGCGCAGTACACCCTTGAGGAAATCTACCAGTTTATCAAGAAGCGTCTCGCGGAGGATTCCGGTGAAAAGACAGAAGAAAAGAAAAAAGAAGAGGAAGAAACGGAGACGGTAACAGACCACGCTCCGCACATTCCTGTAACAATGAACGGCGGCGTGCCAGGCGAAGGAAGCATAGGCGCGATGTTCGCAAGAATCAAACAGGGAGGAAGATAAATGGATTCAAATCTTTCATTGAAAATCGGATTTAAAGGGCAGCTCAAGCTGAACGCGCAGGCTATGCCGCTCCAGGAAGGTTATCTCAAGCTCGGCGGAATCGTTGATGACAGCCTGACAGACGGTCTTAAATTCGGCGTTGTCTGCTCGTCAGACCCGGACAGCCCGGAAATCTTCAAGGCAGGACACGCGGTAAGCACGGACATTGTGCGCGGTATTGTTGTATTCGATGACGCTGTGGCGCAGAACGCTCCGGCACACCCGGACCGCTACCTTGCGGGCTTCCCGTGCGCGGCTGTAAACCACGGCTTTGTGTGGCTTGAGGGCTGGACTAAGGCAGGAACAGGCGCAATCGACCCGAAAATCGGATGCAAGGTTGTATGCAACACAACGACCGGCGCAATCGAGTTTATCGATTCAAGCGCAGAAGCAGGTGAAGGCTATGAAGTCCTTGCAGGCGCAAGCGTGCGCAATGTAACAGGACAGGGCGCACTGCTCTATTTGGAATAAAGGAGAAAAAAACAGATGATTATTAACTGCTCTTCGGAATTTAAAAAGGTGGGAAAAATTGCAAACCGCCTTGTGTCGGCAAACGGAAAGGCCAACCACCTGCTCCGCGATGCCACATTGCAGATAGGACGCGCAAGCGACCCGAAATATGGCGTGCCTGCAAGCGCAGTGAACAGCCCGATTTATGTGGGCGACCATGCGGTGCTCGGTTCCGTCATCGGAAACAGCGCGGAGATTGAGGCCCTCTACAAGAAGAACCCTCTCGCGGTCAATATGAAGCCGCGGTATAACATCCGCACAGGAAAATACGATGTCGTATGTTCAAAGAGCGGAATCCAGAGCTACGTAGGAGATTCTGGCGAGCTTGTCACAATGCAGTCAATCTCACCGTGGAACGCCTCGTACTTCCCCGAACTTTTCAAGCAGCCGCTTCTCTACAGCCACGCGCGCGACCTTGTAAAAAGGCTCGGCGGAACAAATCCGTGGGGAGAAGTCCAGAACCTCCAGCTTGCGGCTTACAGCGGCTGGGGCCTGATTGGCGAGAGCGGAACTGTTGCGGCGAACATGAAGCAGAACGTGAATGTTCAGTCCGGCATCATGAGTTCGCCGATTATCAACATCAAGGTGTTCTTCAATTTCACCGTGGAAGAAATGGAAAGAGCCAAAGGCGACAACGGCTCACCGTTCGCAGGCTCTCTCATGGCAGAAAAACAGCGGTATGCGCAGTACGTAATCGACATGATTACAGACTACCTGACCTACTACGGCAACGAGGACACGAACACAATCGGTCTTCTTGACGTAAACGGCCTTACTTCATGGGCCGGAAAGACGCTCAATGAAATCCTTGCGGACACAGCGGACACAAACAAGGGCTACACGATGTACCAGGCGCTCGCAAAGGCAATCACCGACTTCATGGGCGCAAGCAAGAACAAGTTTGATGTTGTCCGTGTCGCTATGTCGCCGGAAGCATACAACGTGCTCACTTCGACTCCGTACAGCAACAACTACGAGCCAAAGTCGCCTTTGAAGATTTTCGAGGAGAACTTCGAGGCAGGCGTAACAAAGAACGGCTCAAAGCCAAAGGTGGAATTCTTCGCTGATCCGTTCCTCTCTGCAAACAACGAGTTTGACAATTCAGGCTCGGACAAGCTGGTAATCACAGCCCCGGAAATCGGAGCAGGAACAGACGACGAAAAGCAGGATCTGCTTCTTCTTGGTGTTCCTTTGGAGAACTTCACCTACCCTGTATATCCGAACAGCTACGACCAGCAGCATGCGGTTCTCCGCAGGTTTGCCGGAGTATTCGCACCGGTCGGACAGGCGGTCAAGTGCTATTCAGGCTTCGGCGTGAAGGCGTAGAAATACGGAACAAGGGCAGTGTTAAAAACTGTCCTTGATTTTTTTTGAAAAGAGGACAAAAGAAAAATGAGCAAATACATTCAGAGTTTCTACCAGTACCCTGTAACATTCTCATCAATCGGGAAGACAGTGCCGACGCGCCTTGCACAGGGCGATATGCGGAACATTACAGAGGTATCGGACGCGGAGCTTGAGAAGATCCAGAATTCAGAGCCGTTGTTCCGCGAGCTTGTGAACGGCAAGAAGTACCGTGTGCTGAATAAAATTCCGGCAAGCTACGTGCCTGCGAACGAGCAGATAAACACGGCGAGAAGCGAGGCTGACAGGCTGCGCGCGGAGAATGAGGCGTTGAAAGCACGCCTTGCAGCGATTGAAAAATCGGAAGAAACTGCGGCCGACACAAACGCCGATTCCGGCAATGAAAAATCAGAACAGAACGAAGCCAGTGCTGAAAGCTCTGAAAAGGACTGGAACGCAATGGAATACAAGGAACTTCAGGAGGCGGCGAAAGCAAAGGGCATAAACCCTGCGCAGAAGAAAACAGCCCTGATTGAAGAGCTTGAAAAGGCTGAATAAGGATTTTGTATGACAAGAAACACTTTTATGTTCGCCGGAAATTTTCCAACTCTTACAGATGACGAGATAAACTCGGCGTATGAATTTGTTTCTGTCATGTTCAGCGGCGTATTGAGCCTGTGGGGTGTCCTTTCTGCAGAGATAAGAGAGAAGAAGCGTACGCTCTGCATGAACCTTCTTGTGGCGTGGTATCTTCTGGATACCAAACCGCAGAGCGCGTCCGGGGTTCTTGGAAACGGAGGAATGGCCGTAAGCTCAAAGAGCATAGGCGGCACTTCCTTGTCGTTCGAGGGAATGGACGCACAGGAGGGAATAAAGCAGCTCAACTCGAATGTGTTCGGACAGAAAGCCCTGATAATGATTCAGGGAGCACCCGAAAGGTTCGGTATCTATGCTTGATGTGAAGGTTGAGTGCAGGCAGACTGCCAGTCCTAAAGAAATCCAGGATTTCGTGGCGGACATTGACACAGAGGTTCTGGTCGGGTTTATGGCAGGAAGACAGCACGTACCGACGCTTCACAAGGCGGACACAGAGAAGCCGAACGCGGAAAGACGCGGAAAGTACGTGGGAATTGACGGCAGGAACGACCCCCAGAATGAGAGTGCGATTGAGACCGCGGAGCTTGCAAAAATTCTGACGTTCGGAAGCGCGACTATTCCGGGGCGTCCGTTCATCGAGGAAGGACTTCTCTCTGAAAAAGAAGAGCTTCTGAAAGAGGCTGAAAAACAGACCGACAACGCAAGGAAAGGGCAAGCCAACTGGGCGAAGCTGGGGACAAAGGCTGTGGGAGCTGTGCAGAAGTTTGTGCGCTCCGATTACTACAAGACCAACGTCCCGAACAGCAGCAAAACAATTGAATTCAAGGGAAGCGACACGCCTCTTATTGACGGCGGAGACCTTATCAACTCGCTTGAGTTTGTCGTGGAGGGCAAGTAATGGCGGGAATCTACGGCGATATGCTTCTGGGGTTCGCCGAGCAGCAGCGGAATGTGTCTGTCTATGATATGACACCGCGGATAAACGGCGGCTGGGATATTGTGGAAGGCTCGGAGATTTCTGTTATCGGTGTATTCCAGAACACAGGCGGAAGCAGAATAAAGGACGGAAACGGAAACCTTGTGCAGGGCAACAGCTGCGAGCTTTGGACTTCCGCAGGAAACCTTGACGGAAAATTCATCAGAAAAGACGGCTCGGTGTTCCGGCTGACAGGCGGAAACGACTGGAGCTTTGAGGGCGGATTTTACCGCTATTCACTTGAAAAGGTGGTAGGAAACAATGCAACTGAATCAGACAACGCTGCGTGGAATCTTGGCGGAAATTCTTTCTGTTGACGAGAGCCACGTAGTGCCTAAACAAGGGAACTGGTGGAATCCGCAGAGGGAAAAGGCGAACATAGCGAACTGGTGCTCATACAGAATCAAGAGCAATAATCCGCGCACCGCCCCTTTTTACGTTGAGGAAAAGGACGGAGTGGAAAGCGCGGCGGTAATGAAAATAGCGAGCGTTGAGCTTCAGTTTGTGGGGCCTGACAGCGAGCAGCTGGCGTACAGTGTGGCGTTCTGGCCATTAAGGGCGGATGTAAAGGAACAGCTTAAAAAGATACGCGGAGCGGTAATGCTCAGCGACTTCAACGCTGTATCCTCCGTTTTTTTTCAGGACGGAAACAACACTGTCCTGGCGTGGAACGTTCCGAACGTCCAGATAATCTGGTACGACATGATAGACACAGACCAGAAGCCATTAAAGACTATAGACATAGGAGGAAAAATAAATGGCGAACTTTGACGGCTCTATAGCGCAGGTGAACGTTCAGTTTCCAATTGAAACTGTAATCGAACCTGTGTCAGGAGAAAATTATACCAAGGCATTGATTTTCATACCCTTGGGAAAGGCAGAAGAGTATCTTCCGACGACAGAAAGCCCTGCGGCAGGACAGAAGATTGAACTTGACTCTTCAAACTACGGAAAGCTGACCGGCGGACTTTTGAAGACTTGGCTCGTTCCATTCTTCACATCGGCACAGGCGGCAAAGATAGCGGTGGCAATCTATGACGTTGACACCGAGGAAGTGACTGCTAAAGCACCACTTAATAAGGTTTATGAGGCGTATAAATACTACGCCTACTTTAAATTCGGACTTGCGCCTTCAAACGACTACAACGCATTGCAGACACAACTCGCACAGTTTTGTAAGGCCGACCCGCTCTACTCACAGCTCTGGGTAGGAACATCAGACCCGCAGGTTCTGACCAAAGAAAGCAGTCTTGTCTCCGCGCTTAAAGGCGTAGCGGCAGACGCAAGAGTTGTTTATAATCCGGACGGCACAATCAACGCGGCACTTGCACAGCTCGGCGCGACACTTGCGCAGAGTAACGCAACAGGAACACCTGTAGGGAATGACATCGACATGCTCGCGTTCAACACAATAGGTGCAAGCGGAGCGGACGACGCGGACGGAAATCCGACAAACCTCGACGCAACGCAGAAAGCCACGCTTGATGAGCAGAAAATCGATTACAACACATACGTGGGGGACGGTACGGAGAACGTGGTGACAGAAGGCTCTCAGACACTCCAGGGGAACGTTGTAGGCGCGCAGTGGGTAAAAAGCTACATTGAATATATGTGCAAAATACGCACGGCGAACCTCATAACCAGGCGCAACAAGTTCAGGAACAACGACCAGTATCAGGCTATTCTTTTGATTCTCTCTGATATTGTGAAGGACTTTCTGAACTTCGGAAGGCTTGCGGACTTTAAAATTACAGCCCCTGTGTTCTCAGACCTTGCAAAGAGCGCGGATGCAATTGTTGTTCCAAATGCATGGGAAGCGACTTATATCGACAAGCTCCGAAGCGTTACAGTATACGGCACTTTGTATGTAACACAGCCGTCAAAATAAGGGGGATTATAAGAAATGAGTAAGCATACAATAATAGCAGCAGGACAGTTTTCTGTGACGCTCATCCACCCTCTATGGAACAGCGGAACGCCTACGACAATCGGCGGATTCAAGCTGGAAGGCCAGATGGTGCAGGACCAGCAGCTGATGGACAATTCAAAGGTCATTGCACTTGCGAACGGAAACACAATCACCATAACGAACAACAACAAGTCCGGAAGCCTTACATTCAATGTGACGGCAACGAACGGAGACGACGACATGGTGAAAATCGCGAAATTCCTCAAACGCGTTGGGGATTCCGTGGGTGGAACTATCCGAATCACGCAGGAAATCAACGGAGTGACAAGCGGCGACACATACACAGCCTGCACGGTCAAAAACTGTCCGAACCGTATTATCCAGGGAAACGACGCGGCGGACTACACGGTTGTATGGAACTATGGCGAATACACGCCTGACAGCGAATCTTGATTTTTTGACAAAAGGAATAAGAAATGGAAGCACTCAAACTTACAAGGAAGGTCTATGACGAGGGACTGGAGAAGATAAACAGCGCGGCCGTAGGCGATACCGCTTATCTTGACCAGTTCGAGATTGAACTTGAGGACGGATTGAACACCGCGAGCGTAATGGAAATCTGCCGTGTTATACAGGATTCCAGCTTTGAGGGAAAAGTCCGACTTATGCGCATCTGTATCGCAGGAAAGAACGTGAAGGTAAAATGCCCGAACGGAGAAGTCGAGAAATTCAGACTCTCGAACGCAGAGGACAGTATAGAGGGCTTCGACCTCTTCCGGAAAGAGCCTCTCGCGCTGTGGGCAATCGCCGACACAGTCTACGGATATGTGCTAAAAAAATCTCTGCGGCCTTCGACACCAGCCCCGGCGAAGGCGGAAACGCGGACATCAAAGGAGTAAGGGCAGGAAATGCCGTTAAGCGGATTGTGCATAACGGCTTTCTGTGGCTTTATTATAATTTCTGCGGCGAGTACGCAAGACAGCCCGTTGACCTTGATGATATGTGCGACGGGCTGCTTTGTTTGAGGGCTAAGAATAGGATTCAGGAGATATACAATGAGCCAGAGTAGCGGCGGATTTTTCTATTCAGTAAAAGCGGTTGTCGACAAGGCGAGCTTTGAAAGCGGACGGCAGGAGCTGGCGAAACTTGAGCAGTCGGGAAAAAGGCTTGTCGCGGGATTCACGGCGGCAGGTGCAGCTCTTGTCGGAGCAGCGAAAATCGCAGGCAACGTGGCGCAATCAGAGCTGAAAGTTGCAAGTTCAATAGGAGCTTCAACGGACGCTCTGGCCAAATGGAAAACCGCCGCAAATATTGCAGGAGCAAGCGCGAACGGTCTTATAGGCGCAATGGCAGGAATCGAGAATAAAATGCAGCACCTGAAAACCGGCACGGTGGACATGAACCTTGCTAAGAACCTGGGGCTTATGGGCATAGGCTACGGCGACTTTGCGGACATGGACGCGGAGGACAGGATGAAAGCCGTGTTCAGCAAGGCTGACAGCATGGATGACCAAAAGCTGGCGGCGACGCTTGTGGGCGATATTCTGGGACAGGCAGGGCGCGAGTATTACGACAGCCTTAAACTTTCAGGAAAGACGCTTGAACAGCAGCTGAAAGAGGCGCAGTCCCTGAATTTTATGACCGAGAAGAACAGGAAGGAAGCCGCGGCGTTCGCAGGCGAATTCAACGCAGTAAAGGAAGCCGGAAAGAGCATAGTCCAGCTTATAGGAAGCGACATAGCGGCAGAGCTTACGCCTCTTGCACGGAAGATAAAGACCTACCTTATGACAAACCGGGACGCAATCCGGCGTGGAATCACAGGACTTGCGAAAGGCGCAGGCTCTGTGTTCAACGCCATAGCCGGAGCAATCGGGAAAGTCGCGCCTTTTGTCGAGAAGCTGATAGACAGGTTCGGCGGACTGGACAAAGTAATCATAAAGCTCGGTGTCGGATTCGGAACAATGAAATTGATGAAATTTGCAGGCGGCTTGAAATCAATGATAAGCGGGTTGAACCTTTTGAAGCTTGCGCTCGGAGGGATTGGCAAGGGGCTTATGGCTGGCGGTATTTTCCTTGTGCTTGATGATTTGATGTATTATTTTGCAGGTGGTGAAAGTCTTATAGGGCGTGTTATTCCAAAAATCAAAGAATTTGCAAAGGAACTGGGATTTGATGGCATAGACCTTTCAAACCTTGTGCAGGGATTAAAAAATGTAGGAGCAGAGCTTGCAAAGCTTTCAGGCTCCTCTTTTAAAATGGCCATACAACTGTTCTCCGACCTTGCGCTTATTATTAAAAACCTTGTTTCAGGGGACATGGATAAACTTTCAGAAAATCTGAAAAAATTCTTCAATGATTGGAAGCAGGGGTTGAAAGATGTATTCAATCTGGACGAGGTAAAAGAAGTCGGAAATAAGGCCTACGAAGAAACTCTGGAAAGAGGTGGTTCCAAATATGAAGCGGTAGTCAATGCAATAGACCAAGGGTCAAGAAAAATACCGATTTACGACCCTTACTATACGGCAGTTACTAACGGTTGGAACTGGGTTGTAGACACAAGGTCACAGGCAATAAAGCAAAGACAGGAAAAAAAGCGGAGGACGGAATCATACAGCCGGACGGCAGGCTTATAAATATAAGCCCGGACGACTTGGGTGTAGACAAGGTAACAGGAAAAAAAGCAAAGACAGGCAAAAAAGCGGAGGACGGAATCATACAGCCGGACGGCAGGCTTATAAATATAAGCCCGGACGACTGGGTGTTTGCAGCAAAGAATGTGGAGGACATAGCAAGCGCATTTGTTCCACACGGAATGACAACAAACAACAGCATGAGCGCGCCGGCAACCTATGTTATAAACCAGTCGTTCACTGTAAACGGCGGAAACGCAACACCGCAGGCTGTGAGGGCGGAAGCGTACAGGGGGACTGCTGCGGCACTGCAGACCAATCTAAAGAACGCGGCAAGAATAATGCAGCTTATGCCGGGAACAAGATAAAGAGGAAAAAATGGAGCTTTCAAAAGCACTTAAACTGGGCTCGAAAAGAGCCGTTGAAATAGTAAAGTCTGTATTACAGAACCCTATGCTTATATCTAAAAGCCCTTCATGGGGAATATCGCTTGAAGTTGAGACAATCACGCAGACCGGACAGGCGGATGTATCGGAACGGGCGGTCATTGTTCCGGGAAGCGGCGTGAAGTCATTCCTCAACGACAACGTGGCTCCGGGTGCCTGGACGTGGCAGATGAGCGGCTGGATTCCGGGCGACCCTTTGGCAGAGCCGACAAATCTTTACACACCGGTTGTAATGATGAATGTATGCTATCTAAGAGCAGCATATAAGAACGGTTCAAGAATCATATTCAAGGACGTTGACCAGATGATATACAAGAACTGCGTCATTCAGTCGTTGAGCATAGACACGAAGAGTGAATGCAAAAACAAGAAACCGTTTTCAATGACGGTCAAGGAAATTGTGGAACTCAAGGCGACAATAAGCGACAAAACAGACCTTGAAGCGTTGTCCGAGGCGAAGAGCAAAATCGAGGATAAGGGAATAACAACGGCAAGCACGGTGGATTTTAGTAAATCATCCTTAGTAAGGCTAAAAGATGGTATTGTCAGTTTTACTAAAGGAATCTTCTAAAATTTTTCCTCATACCGTTCTGTGTAGACGACATCTATCTTGTTCTCAACGACATTAGACAAAACGTAACAGACGGTCATGTCATTAATGTATATCTTGTATATTCTTGCAGAAGATTCTTTTTGCTCAGATTTATTATTGATAAATCTTTCAATCAAAGAACCGCCGTGATGTTCAAAAAAATATAAATCCTCGGCAAAAAGCCAACTCCAGTATTCCCCATTTAGGAAACTTGAAAGCTCTTCTTTTATTGATTTTTCCTTGTCATTTTCTGGCTTAGCTTTGACAAGAATTTTTGTATTGTAAATTTCTTTTTTCTGATTAAATTTTGACATCAGACGCTCTTCTGTTTTTTCTGAGTATGAAATCTCATAGGCAATGGAGGCAAGCTTGTTATCACGAAAATAATAATAGACCTTGGAACTTTCGCTCATCATCAGGTCGTTTTCTATTAAAAATTTCTTTTCAAAATCATTTAACGAAGAATTCAGATACAGATGATTTTTTTCTGCGAAAACCTGCTCAAACGGCTCTCCCCAGTAAGTATCTCTATAACCTAAAGAACGTTTTAAAAATTCGCTTTGAGCAAATAATTCTGTTGCAAAAAAGCACAAAAACAAGAACATTAGTTTTTTCATTGTAAACCTCATTTTTTTCAATTATAACCTGATTTCCACCAAAAGACTATATAGGTATGCGGAATATATCATCCTTAACGCAGGCTGAATGGCCGAATACAGAAATAAGCGACACTTTCAGCTTCTCTGTGATGCACCCGGACGGACTTTTTAAATTCTTATTCAGATATTTTAACGGACGCTGGAACTGCTGGTGCACTCTTCCTAGCGGAGAAACACGCGTGGTCGGAGTTGAGCCGAACGTTGTAAGCTGGTCGGGCTTTCTTGACTACGGAATCGTATTCATCACAGAGCTGCCGCTAATTTCAAGAAACTCATTGTTCCTTACAAGCCTCTACATAATAACGTGGGAATAACGCATGGAAAATTTCAACAAATGCATTGACCTAACATTCCGGGGCAGTTCAAAGCAGCTTGTAATAAAGACACCGCGAAAAGGAATTAAACCGGACATTGAGATAACAGGAACTCTGACAGGAAAGGATCAGGTATGCGACCTTGAGATAAGAATTACAAACCTTTATACAGACGACATCTTATCGGGCTACCATACGGTCGAGATAAGCGCAGGCTATGCAGACACTATGAGCAAGACCATAGAGGGAAGCGTTGTGAATGTGTACACGGAATCCCCCGGACCCGACAAGGTTACAGTAATCTATTGCACGGTAGCGAACTTTGACGCCTGGCTCAACAAAACAATAGACTTGAAGCTTTCTAAAAATTTCACGCTTAGAAATGCGGTGGCGGAGATTACTAAGGCTCTCGGATTCAACGAGGCGCAGATAGATATAGGAATAGCGCAGAGTACGTGCGCCGCTCCACTTGAGGTGAATGGAACGGCAAGACAGGCGGTAAACGAGTTGAAAAAATGCTTTCCCGGAATAAACATAACTGTTGACAAGCAGTTTCTGAAAGTGTTCCCGGAAAAACAGCAGCCGGCAACGGTTATGAATCATACACTGAAAGCCCTGATTCAGGCTCCGCAGTTTTCCGGCGGACAAGTGAGTCTTATAGCTCCTTGGAATCCCGCAGTAAGGCCGGGCGATTTTGTTACATATCCTACGAATTTTTTCCGGACAACAATGGGGCTAAGTCCGTTCTCAACTGCATATGTCACTAGCGTGCAGTTCAGCTTTGCGACAAACAGCGACCAGAACGAGATGAGCATAACAGGAATCCTTAAAGAGAGCATAGGAAAAACGGAGAAATAGATGACGGACATACTGAGCGCGCAGAACCTCTCTGAAAGGGACTTGATAACATCGATACTGAACAGCTTCTATATCGTTGACTACGGATACATAAACAAGGTGAACGGCGACAAGACCGTAAATGTAACGCACGCCGCAAAGCCTGTACTTACAGACGGAACGGTGCTGCCGGAAACCGTAACAAGCAATGTGGAGGTCCTGACTTTATGCGGCGCAGGATTTTGTGTTCAGTGGGACTACAAGGCAGGCGACAAGGTGCTCCTTCTTGGGCTGAAAGACTATGTGCCGGAAGTCGGAGATGTGAAGCAGGCAGAAATTCCGAAGGCGTTTGTTCATTACTCAAGGGCGACACTTAAGGCTATACCGCTCTGCATGTTCAGCGACGAGGCGAAGGTCAAGATTCTGGTTGAAAACGGCAAAATGACTATAAAGACAGACGGCACGCTTGAGCTTGACGGAAACGACAACGGCGGAGTTGTAATCGCCCCGGAACTTAAAAAGCAGCTGAACTTCTTAACTCAGAGGGTGGACACAATCATAAACGCGCTCCAGAACGCGCCTACAGCGGTACAGGACGGAGGCGCGGCATACAAGGCTGGAATAGCGGCAATCCTTGCTACAATCGTCAATAAAGAGAATTTCAGCAACATAGAGAGCGACAAGGTGAAACACGGGAAAGGAGGCAACTGACAATGGATATAGAGATGAAAATCCAGGAGAAAACCGCGACCTTTCCTGTGTGGGACTTGAAGGTGGAAAACGGAATTGTTCCGATTCTGACAGACGACAAAGAGGACATACAGGGCGCAATTCTTGCATGCTTCATTGAAAAAAACACCGTGCCGGAGCTGCCGGACGTGGGCGTTGAGTGGACGGGATACCTTACAGGCACAATCTCGTTCGGAGAGCTTGATGCACAGATACGGCAATCGCTGGATAACGCGGATAAAGACGAATTCAGACCGGAATACCAGTTGGAAGATGACAGGCTGACGCTCACGGTTACAAAGGAGATTTAAAAATGGGATTCAAGATAGACGATACGGAATGGCTGCCGCAGACAACGCAGGAACATGCTACAGCCTGGATGGAGGAAATAAACGCACTGCTTGAAGCGAACAATGTAACAGATGAGAACGGAAACATTGTAAAGCTGTCGCAGAGTTTCGCAAGTGCGCTTTATCTGCAGGTGCTGGCAGGTGCAAGCCGGCTTGAAAAGAACGACGAGAAGCTGAACGCAGGAATAAACAGCCTTAATGTGGAGGCGTGCGACGATCAGCAGATAGAAAACCTTCTGCCTATTGCGGCCATAACACGAAATACGGGAAGTTACTCTACCCTGACACTTACAGTAACGGCGGCTGCAGAGAACGTCTGCGTCATTCCTGCAGGAACAAAAGCACCGTTCAAAAATGTGAATTTCGTTGTCCAGACGCAGATAGTGCTCCAGCCGGGAACAACGCAGAACATAGCGACCGTATGCGACACTATCGGCGCAATAGTCGTGCTCAAGGGCGAAATAACCGCGTTCGAGACGCAGATACCGAACCTTGCAAGCGTAGTTAATAACGTGTCAAGCATTCCGGGAAACAACGCGGAGACAACGGCAAGCCTGCGCCAACGCATAATAAAGGGAAACACGATCCCATACTCGCTCGACGGTGTGAAGATTGCGCTTGAAGAGCTTACAGGCGTGAACCATGCGCGCGTGTTCTTCAACTACAACACCAGCGGAACTCTGACACTTGCGGGCGGAATCGAGCTTCAGCCCAGAACCGCATACGTGGTTATAAACGGCGAGAGCGAGAGCATAGCGGAGACATACGCAAGATATATGAACGCCCCGACACAGAATGCGCCTGGTGCAAGCAGCACTGGAAGCTATACAACGGTAGAAATTCTTGTAACAGCTGGAAGCGCAAATGCGACCGTTCCAAAGGGAACATCTTTTGTATATGACGGAATGACGTTCAAGTCGAATGCAGCGAAGAACGTGGGCGCAGGAAGCACTGCCTCTGTGGGATTCACTGCGATTGATGTAGGGCCTGTAACGATTCCATCCGGAGCGGTAACATCATTCGACACGAACATAGCGAATGTGGTGAACATAACCAACAAGGCGAGTGTTCCGGGAATCGCAAAGACCGCGTTTATTCAGAATTACATATCCGGCAGCGGGCAGACAATCCCGATTAAATACGACAAGGCGGAAAATGAAATTGTTTTTGTAAAGGTGTTCATCGCCAAGACCGGCGAAAGCGGAAGCCAGATAGAGAACCAGATAAAGCGCGACCTTATCGCCGCCAGCGCGTCATGGATTATAGGACAGAACATAACAAGCCTTCTGACATCCGCTCCGTTCGCGGACTGCACATACACAGAGGTGGCATACACACAGGTGAGCCGGAACGGTGAAACTTGGGTAAACCTTATCGAAACATCTGTGAATGCTATTCCACGGGTGAGCGATGACACAATAATTGTGGAGACACTGACATGATAAAACAAAGCCCATATCTTCCGAAGCAGATGAACGGTCCTGTAGTGAACGCAGTTCTTGCGGCAATGGACGAACGTCTGAAAAACGCGGACATAATCGAGGACTATCTATACAAGATGTCGATACTCACAGCACAGGAAACGGAACTGGAGAGCATAGGGTGCATAATAGGCTATCCGCGTCCGCTTGTGCCTGTCGGATTCAGTCAGGAAAACGTACTGATTCTTTCAGGGCTTCCGCAGTACCAGAACATCCAGAACGGTCTTGCTGCAGTCGGATCGGAAGTCGGCGGACGGTTCAGTTCGACCAAAAAGACCGCAAGCGACTATATGGAACTGGGACTGTACAGAAACTTCCTTGACAAGGTGGCGTACATTAAGCGGTACGGAATAACCCTGTATGCTGTCGACCAGATAGCACAGCTGATGGATTCCCGGTACACAATCGGCTGGGACAACAACCGCGACATAACCGTGGACTTTGAGCGGAACATCGGATACAAGAACGTGTGGATTTTAACGCAGCTTTTCTACCGGCTCGCCACAAGCCCGCAGGTAATCATAACCGCAGGGACAAACTGAAAGACTATTAGAAAGGAGCATATATGACACCAACACAGACATTTGATAATTATCCAGAATTTGCAAACGCAGGGCAGAAATCGCAGCCGAACGATGCAAAATATGCAGCAGGGTTCATTCCAAGTGATGTACTGCCGGCGGAATGGCTGAACTGGTTTTTGAGCGGAGCGACAAAGGGAGTAACCGCACTGAACACAGGCGTGAAGAGCATTGAGCAGGAAATCAACGCTGTTCTTACATCAAGATCTGTAACGCCGGATATTAACGCAACCAGCCAGCTTCTTACTGTCCTGAACAAGATTAAGGCGGAGGCGGTTCTTGCCGCTCATCCGGTCGGCTCTCTTTACTGGACGTCCAAGAACGAGAATCCGGCGGTTACATTCGGCGGCGGCACCTGGAAGCAGATAACAGACAAATTTGTTCTTGCAGCAGGAAGCACATATAAGGCAGAATCAACAGGCGGTGCGCCAACAGTTATATTGACAGTTGCAAATCTTCCTAGTCATAATCACTCTTATACACCCAGCGGAACAGTAAAGAGTACCTTCACAGGTTCAAGTCATAGCCATACTTTCACACCGAGCGGAACAGTAAAGAGTACCTTCACTGGTGCAAGCCATAGTCATACCTTCACACCTAGCGGAAGTATTTCAAACACAAAAGCTGGCGGTGTAATTTCTACCAATGGTATACACTCCCATGGAATATCTGACCCTGGGCATAAACATAATATTCCAGGATATTGGTCTTCCTTCGCAGGAGGTGCTTACGATGTCCTGCATCGAGGTGGTATTGGGTCTTTAACAACTAATGAAGTCGAAACAGGAATTTCCATACTCAATAGTGGTTCACACCAACACTCATTTAACGGAATAGCACACAATCACTCTTTCTCTGGAAGCGCAGGTACTACTGCTACTGCAACTCAAGGTGGAACAGTTGCCTCATCATTTACAGGACAAGCAGATACTACTGGTTCCACCACTCAAGCTGGAGCAGTTGCTTCTACATTTACAGGCACTTCATCATCAACTGGTTCAGTAGGTAGTGCAACCGCAGTAAATATACTTCCGCCATATACAGTCAAATACTGTTGGGAAAGAACGGCATAAATTAAGCGGTACGCTCCCAGCAGTATTTAACCACGTAAGGAGGCATGGTGTTTATACTTTTGCCTGTACCGACAGATGAAGTACTGCTTGCATAGCCTGTGAAGGTACTTGAAACGTTTCCAAGTGCTATGGTGGATCCAGTATTACTGTTATTTCCTGTAAAAGAACTTGATACTGCTCCATTTTGAGTTGCTGATACTGTTTGTTGTACTCCAGTAAAGGTTGGATTGGTAGTAACTGAAATTGTGCCTGACGGTGTAAATGAGTGAGCATGTTTTCCCCCATAAGAGGTGGATAAAGTTGTTGTGCCTCGCACTGCATATGAACCTCTATCTGGTTTAAGTTTATTTTCGGGAGTTTTTGGTGCAGTAAAAGTATGACTGTGCTCACCGTCTAAACTTGTAGTTCCTTCACTTCCAGTAAACTTGTAAGCACCACCACTTATACTTCCGCTAGGTGTGAAGGTATGACTATGGCTTGCACCAGTGAAGGTACTCTTTACTGTTCCACTAGGTGTGCAAACGACTATAATCACAGAGGTTAATTATATGATAGTAAAAGTAGAACTTGCGGACGGAACAACTGATATTTTTGAGACAGACAATTATAAAATTTCAAACTTGAAAGATTTTCACCCTATGATTTGCTCCGTTGAGATTTATTCCGGAACAAAAAGGATAAAAAAGATTTCAAGAAGATTCAAATTCTTTTACAAGCATTTTATTTTCAAGAGTAGCAAAGTTCAGAATAAACTAGCAGAAATTCAGAAACAGCAGGCGACGGCAAAACAGGAAAATCAAGCGTCTGAATGAAGATTGCAATGAAGCTGAAAAAATAGGTATGAATTTTTCTGCCTTTATTGTTGATTGTATTGAAAAGTCAATTTAGCTCATCTTTGCGGTTGCATTTTTTTACAACCGTTTTTTTTACATAAAAAAGAAAATGTTTATTTATTTTGTAGTTGACAAAATAAAAGATAGTTGATATATTATAAATAACAGGGGGTGTTACTCCTGAATAGAAATCTTATAAAAGGAGGTAAATGATGAATCCTAAGACAAAAAAAGCCCTGTTAAAAGTTGCTGAAGAACTTTACAGGGCTGTCTTAGAAATCCTAATAGGTGTACTTCTGATAATAATCGGTAAGCACATCTAACAGGTGCGAGGTAAGGCGGTCTGACACACTGCCTTACCTTTATTCAGAGTTTACCTCCGAGGGGGCGGATATGTCAAGCAAAATAAAATACTTCCTGCGCATAACATTAGAAAGTATTTTAAGAGGAATAATTATCGGAATAGTTGTTCTCATCGTTCTTAAAATAAGGAGTGCCTAATGGAAGAATTAAAAAAGCGCGGAAGACCTACAGGTTGGAGAAAAACAGAAAATACTGGCAGAAAAACAATTTTTGCCAGTACAACAATTTCTGCCAGTCCTGAAGAAATTGCAGAATTAAAAAAACTCGCGGCGGCTTCAGGTAAATCAGTAAGTAGATTTATTATTGATTCAATATTACACTAACATCTGCCCCGGAATTCCGGGGCTTTTTTACACGCACACGCAGTTTGTATGCATGTCTGCTTCCAGTGTCTTTGCAAGAAGTTCGTATTCTGTATTGCTCATTGTGTCTCCGTATGTACGCTGGAGTCCGTCCTGAAGTCTTGCACGGCGCCAGGAATTGTGCCAGAAGACACGGAAGCCGTTTCTGTAACTGATTGAAAGATTGATTTTCTCTCCGCCCCATGAAAGGCCGTCTATCTTGAAATCGTGCTCACAGTAAGAGAATATCCCGTCACGCTTTGTTGTTACTTCTTTGTGGACTGAAAAGAGGTCTTCAAGGTCAATGTCTGACGGTGGTGTTATGTACCTTTCTTCTTCTTCGAGGGGTTCTATTGAAAAATATTTGTTCCACCATTCGCATATATCCTGGGAAAAGCCATTTGCCTTTTCGATTGTACTTATTCCGCGTCTTTTGAACATCATGGGAAGATTAAGCTGCAGAGTCTGCCACATACGCTCAACACGTCCTTTTGCCTCGGGAGAAAGTGCAAAGATTGTTTTTATACCGATTTTCTCACAGATTTTCATGTATTCGGTTTTGTGTTCTTTTGCATATTCAATTCTTTCTTCAACCGACATTTTGGCATTGTTTCTTGCAACAGAAATGAAGTTCCTTGACCAGTCGGTATAGAAGGATTCCGGAAGCACATGTTTTTCTGCCATTTGATGAAAAAGTTCAAAATAAGACATCCGGGATTCGGCAATACTGAAATGAATTCCCAAAAGAGAGTGAGAAGCGTCATCTATTGCGCCCACTGCAGTAACTTTTGTTCCGTCCATAAAGAAATCATAGGGGGTTCCGTCTACCTGTACAAGGCTCCCTTTGTGTTTTCTTTCCGGACGCGGGCGGTGGCTTGCTTTTGTTGGTTGTGTTTTTCTTGCTTTAGGTGATTTTATTCCGGCTTCTTTCAGTGCTGACACTACAACACGCGCAGAACAGTTGATATGGTAGAAGTCTTTTATGTCACGTGCAAAGTTTGCAAAAGTTGCGATACAACCTTCATCTTTATACAGCTGAACAATTTTATCGCGAAGGTTCTGCTTTACGCGGTTTTTGTTGTAATGAAGGCCCTTATGCCCGTTTACAAAGAATGCGTCTCCTTCTTTCTTGTATCTGGAAACCAGAACAGAACTGTGCTATACTGTCATATGAAGGTAATAGGCAAGTTCCTTGTTTGTGATTTTCCCGGCTGCACGAAGCGGAATGTATTTCTTTTTTAATTCGAGAAGATTCGGTCTTTTCATATTTCCTCCAAAAAAGACCCACCCAGTTCTTTTTTCGAACGGATATAGAAAAAACTTTAGTGATTTTTGTCAATTTTAAAAAATAGGGGTTGACAGTGAGGGGGCGTACTGATACAAAAACAGAATAATATGATATAATCATTCCCCATGGAACAGAAGAAACGCGCGGAACGTAACAGGACGCTGACAATTTTGCCGCAGGAAGAAGAAGTATTAAAAAAGAATATTGAAACTTTGGAAACTGTAAGCCGGAGCAAAGATTTTATAAACAAAACTGTCAATGCGAATTTAATGGACGTACTTCCGCTCATTCCCGACGGATTTGCAAATCTTATTATCATTGACCCGCCGTACAATCTTACAAAAGACTTTAACGGAATGAAATTCAACGCAATGAAAGATAAAAATTACGAAGCTTATCTTGACTCATGGCTTCCTTTGGTCTGCAAAAAATTAAGTCCGGTTGGAAGCCTGTATCTTTGCGGTGACTGGAAATGCACTTCGTCTCTTCAGCGTGCACTTGAAAAAAATCTTACTGTAATCAACCGTATTACCTGGCAGCGTGAAAAAGGCCGCGGTGCCAGACAAAACTGGAAAAACGGAATGGAAGACATCTGGTTTGCCGTCAAAAATCCTGCGGACTATTATTTTAACGTAGATGCAGTCAAAATAAAAAGAAAAGTAATTGCACCGTATAAAATAGACGGAAAGCCAAAAGACTGGGATGAAGGTGAAGACGGAAACTTCCGTTTAACATACCCGTCAAATTTCTGGGACGACATTTCAATTCCGTTCTGGTCCATGAGTGAGAATACCGATCACCCGACGCAAAAGAGCGAAAAACTTTATGCAAAATTAATCCTTGCTTCTTCCAGACCAGGTGACATTGTTTTTGACCCGTTTCTGGGTTCCGGAACAGCAAGTGTTGTTGCAAAAAAACTCGGCAGAAATTACTGCGGAATCGAACTGAATTACGAATACTGCATGTTCGCAGCAAAACGCCTTATTATGGCCGACGATAATAAAGAAATACAGGGTTACCGCGACGGCATCTTTTGGGAACGGAACAGCCAGCTGCCTTCCTGCAGGTAAAAAACGGAATCAATCCGTGACTGCATGAACTTTCGGTAACTCATGTCAGCCATATTATTTTGTTATGCTTCTTCTTATTTTGCAAACAGTGCGACGGTTTTTTTTACGGCTTCAAAAAGTTCGTCCATGGCTTGGGGCGTTGTAAGCGGGCCAAAACTGAATCTTACTGCAGCCTCTTTTTCTTCTGCCGGAAGCTGCATTGTGTCAAGAATAGGTCTTGCGTGTCTTCCAGCAGAACATGCGCTTCCTGTAGAAATATAAAATCCTTCAGAACTGAGTGCGCGTTCCATTACCTGACCCGGAATTCCTTTGAATGAAGCCTGAATAACCCACGGCGAAAATTCGTGTTCAGTATTGTCTGCTGTCCTGCAGTGCGGAATCATTGTGCATGAAGGAATTGAAGCAAGTTTTTCTATAAAAGCCGTGGCATATTTTTTCTGAAGTTCATATCTTTCCATTGCCGTGCTGTTGCGTTCAGAGATAGCATATTTTTCAAGACAAAGGGACATTGCTTCTGCGCCAAAAAGATTTTCTGTTCCGCTTCTGATGTTTTTTTCCTGTCCGCCGCCCCTTAGAAACGGAACAAATTCTTTTGCCGTGTAAAGAATGCCTATTCCCCTTGGACCGCAGATTTTATGTGCACTGAAAGCCGCGCTGTCTATTCCTGTGTGTGTCAGATCAAGCGGAATTTTTCCTGCTGCCTGTACGCAGTCTACATGGAACATTGGTTTTCTTTTTCCGCGGCAGTGTTCGGTAAGTGCGTCTGCTATTTCATATACAGGCTGAACCGCACCTGTCTCGTTGTTTACGGCCATAACGGTAACAAAAGCCGTATCATCGCGAAGGGCCGCAATTACCGCGTCTGCACTTACAAAACCGTTTTTGTCGGGATTGACTGTTATTGTTTTCCAGCCGCAGTTTTCTATCATTTTTGCCATTTCCCTTATTGCAGGGTGCTCGATGGCGCTTACAAGAACACTTCCTTTTTGCGGGCGCGTCAGAACAGATAAAAGTGCAATGTGGTCGCTTTCTGTACCGCCCGAAGTAAATGTTACCGTCTGTTCAGAAATTCCCAGTGCAAGGGCTGCGCGTTTTCTTGCGTTTTCAAGAGCTTTTTTTGCGTCGGTTCCGGCTGCATGTATGCTAGAAGGATTTGCCCAGTGCTCTGTGGAACACTCAAGTGCTTTCTGAATAATGCCTTTGTCTGCCGGGGATGTTGCTGCCCAGTCAAAATAATGTTCAGCGCTGATCATATTTTATTCCTGTTCCGTAAGTACTGAAAGAATTTCTTCGTCGTCTGCTTCACTTACAAAAGTCTGCTGCGGGCCCGACTGAAGCGTAAGTCTTATTTTTGCCGAATTGTTCTTTTTGTCTTTTTTCATTGCATTAAGAATCAGAGTGGCTGTTTTTTCTGAAGGAATGTTTTTAAGCGCACTGTGCACGGCCCCTGTTTCGTATCCGTAAAGGGCAAGCGTTTTTAATGTCTTATCTGCAAATTCTTTTGAACATACACCGCGGGCAAGCGATACACAAACTGCCCTTGACATTCCCCAGGCAACAGCTTCACCGTGTGTTACTTTTCCAAGTCCGGCAACAGACTCAAGCGCATGTCCGAAAGTGTGGCCGTAGTTAAGAAAGGCTCTGTCTCCGTGTTCTCTGAAGTCTTCTGAAACAATCTTTGCCTTGGCACGCGCACACTGTTCCACTATTCCATCAAGAACATCCTGTTCCCGTTTCATAACAGAATCTTTTTGTGAAAGAAAAAGTTCTGTAAGTTCAGCAGAAAAAAGAAATGCTGTTTTAATTGCTTCTGCCAGTCCTGAAATGAATTCATTCTGCGGAAGGGTCTGTATAAAACTGCTCCAGATGTGGATGTTTTTTGCAGGGTAGAATGCACCTATCATATTCTTGTAGCTTTCAAAGTCACAGCCGGTTTTTCCGCCTACAGATGCATCTACATCGGCAAGAAGTGTTGTGGGAACAAATTCTGCAAGGACGCCTCTTTTGAACATTGAAGCGGCAAAACCCGTCATGTCGCATACAACACCGCCGCCTATGCCCGTAAAAATGCAGTTTCTGTTGAAGTTGCCTTCAAGCGCGGTTCTTACTATTGAAAGTACGCTTTCTATTGTTTTGAATTTTTCGCCTGCACCAAGGATTATGAGTGCATCTTTGCCGCGTGTAAAGGTTTCGGCGGTTTTTCCTGCATGGGATTCTGCGTCAGCCTTAAAGGAAGATGTGAACGTTCTCATGCAAGGAAGGGCTGCTATTGTTGTGTCGGTAACAAACAGTCTGCGTGCATCTGTTTTATTTTCTTCAAAAAAGAATCTGTTAAGGTCAGGACTGTCTTTGTAAAAAAATATCTTTGTTTCGTCAAATCCTGAATTTTCGGGATACCTGAGTGTGTAAATATTCTGTGCATTCTGAGTCATGCGGCTATTTTAATAGCTTTTTGAATTCATTGCAACGAGGTCAGAAATTACTTTGTCCAGTCTTGAAAGTTCACGGTCCAGAATATTTTTGTAGGAAAGCTTTCCCGTATTTATCCGTTCCCTTTCGTCTTCCCAGTTCTGAAGGCCGGTAATATACATAAAACCAAACTTTTTTGAACCTGCTTTTTCTGCCCAGAGTTCTGCTTCCTTCCAGTAAGTGTAGCCCGCTGTGTAGCAGGATTTTGCTTTTTCAAGATTCCGAAGGTATTCGTCTTTCCACGGGGCGTCGTAAAAAACAGCGGCTTTTTTGTCATAAATGCGGCCGAGTCTCAGGTGCTGTTCAATGAGCTTAAGGTTTATGTGCATCTGAAAAAGATAGCGGTATTTTTCCCACTGCAACTCGTTTTCTATCTTTGTATATGCATAAAGCGGGTTTGCAAAGTCGGCCTTGGCAGCCTGTTCCAGCCAATAAATGTTTTCTATACAGTCGTCGGGCAGCTGGCTGTAGTGAACGTGGTACAACTTAAGGTAGTCTTCCTTGTACTTGACCATGTATGACTGGGCTTTCTGCGGAACCAGAATGGCAGCCAGAATGAGGGCGAGAATAAATTTTAATCTGTTAAGTTTTGCAGGGAATCTCACGCTTTCATTATCGGAAGGTCGGCGATGTTAGTCCATATTATTTCAGAGATTTTTTCTACCGGAAGGGTTGCATCTATGTCTACAATTTTCATTCCGCTTCCTTTTTCGCCACGGTATTCGTCTATAGCTTTTCTGTACTCAATTACGGTTTTTTCAAGAAATTCAAGCTTTTCGTAAATTTCTCTGGAACCGCGTGAATCTACTCTGGAAAGGGCAGTTTTTGCGTCTATGTCAAAATAGAACAGAAGTTCAGGCAGCGGGAAAAGTGAATTGAGCATGCGCGGAACACTGGGGCTGCAGTCGATGCTCTGGTATGCAAGGCTTGAAAAAATATATCTGTCGCAGACAACGCATTTTCCCTGACCGCACGCTTTTTTTATTCCGCCGCAAAGAATGCCGTCTTCTGAAAAAGTTATGTCTGCGTTAAGGTGTTCGTTTCTGTCTGCCGCAAAAAGATATGCTGCCGTTTCATTTGTAACGGGAACGTTTCCGCCAAGCATGGAACGAAGAAATTTTCCTACGGGAGAGCGGCTGGGTTCCGCAGTAAAAAGAAAGTTGCTGCCGCATTTTTTCTTTAAAATATTAAGTTGTGTAGTTGTTCCGGCACCGTCTATTCCTTCAAAAACTATGAAATTTTCAAGAATCATTTTTTATGCTCCTATTTTAAATAAGAAAAGACATTGTGAATTATTGTATATCTTTTTTTTGTTTTCTGATAGAATACAATTTGCGGCCCTATGAAATCAAGAGCGTTTAGGACAATAACCGGAAGTTTTATTTTTTTACTCATAATTGCGGTCGTCGCTGCCGCTCTTCAGCCGGTTTATCATGCCGTTGATTCTGCCCTCAAAACCTGCGAATCTGTTTTTAAAACGCGTCTTTCAAAAGAAACAGGGCTGGGGCTTTCCTACAAGTCTCTTTCGCCGTCCCTTCTTACCGGAATACGCATCAAGGGAATAGTCCTTTATGAAACCGAAAATGACGCACCAATTCTTTCTGTAAGCAATGCGGTTCTAGGTTACAGTCTGCCCAAAATCATAAAAGGTGACTTTTCGCGTGCATTTACTCGCCTTGTTCTGACTGACGTTTCACTTGACTTTAGCGACAGCCGCTATAAGGCAATTCTTGACCGGCTGGGTTCATCCGGTGCGAACAACGGGGCAGACGGGGCTGCGGTTTCCGAAAAAAAAGCACCGCATTCATCAGATTCTTCCGACGCAACAGGAGAAGGTTTTGCTTCTGTTCTGGATTTCATTAAGGATGCACTTTTTTCACTGCCGTTTGATGTTCAGATAAGAAACATGAATCTTGGTTATGAAGTTGGGAACGACAGTTTTCATGCCGTACTCAACGACCTTTTTGTAAGGAAGGACGGGCTCAATTCTTCACTCTATTCCCGTGTTTCAGGCTATGCCTTTGCAAAACTTTCTGCACTTGGCTCAAAAACAGCCGGGTTCAGGTTCAGGGCAGAAGGAAATTTATTGAGCGTTTTTTCGGGAAGTTCGTGCAGAATCCTTTTGGACAGCTATTCCCGTGCAGACTACACACCGCGCAGAATGGAATATCTTCTTCATTATTCCAGCCCGGAATTTGTTTTAAGGTCAACGCAGCGTATTCTGCCGTATGCAGTCCAGATTGTGCTTGACAGGGATAGCCTTGATTTAAGCGCGGAACTTACTGCTCAGAATCTTGATCCCTTTGCACTTCTCGGAAATTCCTATTCGCTCAAACAATTTTCAAAGTTCCGGGGAAGTACGCTTTCGGGAAGTGCCGGTTTCGGAATAAATCTTGAAACTTTCCGCTACAAATGGAATGCGGACTTGAGCGCTTCACTTTCAAAGTCAATTGCTTCAGGCGGTCAGCAGGTTTCTGTCCGGGCTTTTGGCGACGATTCTTCTGTTACGGTAAAAAATTTTTCGGCAAAGGGACAGATTGCAGCGCTGTCTTTTGAAGGAAGCCTGGATCTTAAGGACAAAAGTCCGTCGGGAAGTCTTGAACTTGAACATTTTGTTCTTCCAAACGGCGGAATAATTTCGGGAAGCCTTTTGTGCAGCCCTGACAAAAACGGATTTTCGCTCTTTGTTCCCGAACTTTCGCTTGGTACAAGAAAATTTTCGCATATAGACATTTCTGTTCAGAATGAAGACAACGGCTCTTTAGGGTTTTCTGCCGAAGTTTTTGACTATTCACATTCAGAATATGACAATCCCGGAAAAATTATTGCCGACGGCTCTTTTTCATACAAAAACAATCCTTATCTGCAGGCTTCGGTAAGCGTAGACAGTTTTTTTGTTGATTCTGCGGTTTATGCTGCGGCCTTTTTTGCTGAAGGGAATTCTCCAGGCGGCATTTCTTCGGTGGCGGCATCCCTTGCGCCCTATATTACAAGTACGGAATTTTATATTTCCACGAATTTCAGCGGAATTACCTTTAACGCGCCCTATGCCGTTTTTGCAAATACAGAGAAGGATAGGGAAATGCTCTTTCTTTCATTCGACGGAACAGAAACTGCCCTTCAGGTAAGCCAGCTGGAACTTCTTTACGGCGGCAACTCGCTAAACGCAACTCTTGAAGCTGATTTTTCACCTGTAGACAAACAGGCCGCATTTCGCACGGACTTTAACCTTAATTCCATACCGTATTCGCTTTCGGGAACTTATGCTCTCGGGGAATGGATAAGCGTAACAGGTGACTACGGATTCAACGCTTCTGTAAATTTGGGAAAGTCTTGCGGTGGAACACTTGATTTTTCTTCCCTGCCGCTGTCTCTGGGAAAATACATGCTGTCCCTTTCTGCCATTGCCGAGTTCAGCTTTACATCGGCAGAAGACTTTAACGTAACGCTTTCAAATCTTACCGTGGATGAAATTACGGGACTTGTTCCGGGTAAGCCTAAACTTTCACTTGCAGCCACTGCAGACCAGAGCGGAATTGTACTTTCTTCACTTTCTTACAACGACACAATTTCCTATCTTCAGGGTTGGGGATATTTTCTGTGGAATATAAACGACGGAATCTTTGACAGCATGAATTTCAATCTTACGGCTGCAAATGATGTTACCAAAGAAAGTGTGACTCTTGCAGGCGATTTGTCAAACCCCATGCGGCAAAAACTTGATTTTGACACGCTCACAAAGGACTGCTACTTTTCTGCACAGGCAGATGTAAAATCTTTCCCGTGCGCGCGCTTTCTTTCGGAACAGGACGGCTCTGATACGGTTACTGCAACGATTACGGCCAGCGGTACTTTTGAAAACCCGTATATTTCTGCCCAGGTAAAAGAACTTTCGCTTAACGCAGGCGGTTCAACTCTTAAAGCCAGCGGAAATGCCTCTATTATGGAAGGAATTCTTACTGTTCCGCAACTTAACGGCAGCTGGAAAAACTTTACGCTTGAAAGTTCCGGGTCAAAAGTAGATTTAATGGCTTTTGAAGGTTCTGCATCCCTTTCTTTGTCAATGACAGGCGGGCAGAATTCGTTTACGGCGCCGATGCAGTTTACTCTGACAAACCTTTCGCCCTTTGCTCAGAACACATTTGCTGTTCCCGAAGCTTTTTCGGTGGAATTTGACTGTGCCGGAATTTCGGGTGCAATGAAAGACAAACTTCCCCCTGTCCATATTTCGCTTATCCGTTCCCCCGGGCGCTGGGATATCATGACCGACGAAAACCTTGGTGCATACGGGGAATTCCTTGATGACGGTTCGCTGAGTCTTATGGTAAGGGAAGACAGGCCGCTTAATTTTAATCTTGACGGAACTCTGGTCAACGGGCTTATGAATCTTTCTGTCCGTAACCTTTACTGCGATACAGGTCGCTTTTCGTTCCTGTTCAATTCGCAGTTTTTCAGCGTGTACAGCGGTTTTGTAAATGCAAACCTTACACTGTCTGGGCTTGCGTCAGATCCCGATATTGACGGTTCTGCAGTTGTTACAGACTTTGACTTCAACATTCCGGTTTATATTCCGGAACATTTCAAGGCACATGAGGTTTCTGTCGAATTTACGCAGGATGAAATTGTTATTCCCGAGACAATATTTTCGGTAAAAGACGGAAGGGTTGCGGCCGATGCATACGTGAGCTTGGACAGACTTTCTGTTACTTCTCTTGAGTTGAATGTAGAAACTGAACGCAACCGCGATATTCCTGTTGATGTAAAAACACCTCTTGTACGCGTAACGGGACGGACTTCGGTTAAGGCTACTCTTGGAATAGAAGACAACGTTGTGGGAATAAACGGTTCCATTGCCTTGAGAAATGCAGAAATTTCATTTATCACAAACTTTGGAACAAACCAGGCGCCCCAGTCAGAAGAAGTAAGGTCAGATGCACCTTCGTCGCCGTTTGATTTGAGCCTGAACCTTGATCTTCTTGTAGGACAGAAAGTTCAGATTATACTGAATCCGCTTCTGCGCGGTCTTGTTGCCCCTGCCACACCGGTACAAGTCTTCCTTGACACGGCGTCCGGGCTCTGGTCGGTAAAAGGAGACATTGTACTCCGGGGCGGTGAAATATCTTATTTGAGCCGCAACTTCTATCTGAAGGAAGGCCGCCTTATAATGGATGAAACACAGAACGGTTTTGACCCAAACATAACAGTACGTGCAGAAACCAGGGAACATGATGACAACGGTGAGCCGGTTACAATCTCTCTTTCTGCAATAAGCCAGGAGCTTTCTAGCTTCAGCGCAACACTTTCTTCAAGCCCCGCCAAGTCAGAAAGTGAAATTCTTTCCCTTCTGGGACAGATTGCTACAGGAGACAGCGATTCCGTAGGAAATTTCCTTGTTGCGGGAGTAGATTACGGCGTTCAGGTTACGGTTTTGCGAAAACTCGAAAATGCATTGCGTGATTTATGTAATTTTGATATATTTTCAATACGTACAACCCTTCTGCAGAATACAATCAGACAGGGATTCAATATGAACACCGAATCCGAGAAAGGTTCAATTATAAGTAACTTATTTGATAATTCGACTGTTTATATAGGAAAATACTTTGGAAGCACTATCTATGCCGATGCACTTATGCACTGGACTTACGATAAGAGCAGAGCCGATGCTTCGGGTGCAGATGCTGGCGGTGGTCTTGTATTCCAGCCCGAAATCGGACTTGAGCTGGATGCCCCGTTTGCAAACATACGCTGGAATTTTGCCCCTGATATAGGTCAGCTGCAGAAATCCTGGGTTCCGGCTACTTCCATTACTCTGTCATGGAGAATTTCGTTTTAAAAAAGAGGAATTTATGCGAACTAAGCATTCTTTTATGGTTTTTGTTGCTGCGGCTGTTCTTGCGGCTGCCAGTGTTCTTCCTGCATTTTCACAGGATTCCGGCTGGTATTATGACAAACCCATAAAAACCATCACTTTTGAAAATCTTAAAAATGTAAAGCAAAATGATCTTGAAGGAATTACAAGCAGTTTTGTGGGACAAAAGTTTACCGACGAAGTCATCAGTTCCCTTTATGACAGAATGTTTGCGCTTGACTATTTTGAAAATGTCGAAGCAAAAGTTGCAAAGGCGGATGAGGCTGCAAGTTCTGTAAAAATCATTCTTGCGGTTACCGAGCGACCCGTTGTTTCTGCCATTATTTTTAAGGGAAACAGCCAGCTCAGAAAATCTGAACTTCAGGAAACCATTCTTATAAAAGAAAAGGATATTTTTGTTCAGTCCAAACTTCTGGCCGACGAGCGTGCACTTCGCAACCACTATATAGAAAAGGGTTATACTGCGGCGACAGTTTCATCTTCGTTCGAAACACAGCCTTCGGGAATTGTAGTTACTTTCAACATTAATGAAGGGCAGCGCACGGTTGTAAGAAGCATTAAGTTCAACGGAATTGTAAATTTCTCTGAAAAAACACTTAAAAGCAAGATTACACTCAAGGAAGCCGGACTTTTTAACAAAGGTTCTTTCCAGGAAGCGTCTCTTTCAAATGATGCAAGAATTATTACGACTTATTATCAGAACCACGGCTATGCAGATGCAAGGGTTCTTAATGTAAAAAAAGATTCTTCCTTCAACAGTGAAAAAAATCTGAACGAACTTACAATTACCTTTGATATAAATGAAGGCGAAAAATATAAGTTCGGAGGAATGACCTTTCAGGGAAACAAGGTATTTTCTTCTGAAAGACTCCAGACTCTTGTAAGGCTTCCTGTAGATGCAGTTTATAACGAGACAAAGTTTCAGGAAAGCAAGATGGCAATTCAGAATCTTTATTACGAAAACGGATATACTTCAAACCGTTTTGACACAGAAATGAAAAAGTCTGCTGACTCCCGCGTAATTTCATACGTTCTTCATATAACTGAAAATTCCAGAAGCCACATAGAAGACATTCTTATCAAGGGAAATACAAAAACAAAGGAATATGTTATAAGAAGAGAAATCCCCATCGAACCGGGTGATATTTTCTCAAATACAAAAATTACAAACGGACTCAGAAACCTGTACAATCTTCAGTATTTTTCTGCCGTTGCGCCTGAAGTTTCCCCGGGTTCAGAGGAAAATCTTGTGGACCTTGTATTCAGTGTAGAAGAGCAGAGTACAACTTCGCTTGACTTTGGATTTACGTTCAGCGGAGTTTCGAATCCTGATGATTTCCCGATTGCGCTTTATGCAAAAATCCAGGATTCCAACCTGTTCGGTGAGGGACGTTCCCTTTCTGCAGGTACAACACTTTCTACAGACGAGCAGTCAGTCAACATCGGTTACGGACAGAACTGGCTGTTCGGAAAACCTATAAGTACAAACTTTTCTTTGGGATATTCACATTCAAACAACTATACTTTAAGGGACAAATTTCTTCCTGACGGTTCCATTGATGATGATTATTATTACATGGAATACGAGCAGCACGAATTTAACCTGAGTGCTTCGCTTGGGCACCGCTGGACACCTGACTTTGCAATTCTTACCCTTTCCGGCGGTTTGAGCGGAAGTATCATCAACAATATTTATGACTCAAGCATTTATATTCCGTATGATTCTTCTGTAAGCCAGTACAACAACAACTGGGAGCCAAAGAATTCTCTGTGGTCTTCTTTCTCTATGGACGGCCGCAACATAAACTATGATCCTTCAAGCGGATGGTTCTTTAGCCAGCGTCTTGCCTGGTACGGTCTTCTTCCTGAAGGTGCAATTGCTTTTGCACCGCGCTGGGGAGAACGTGAATTCTATCTTCGTACAGACAGTAAAGTCGAAAAATATTTTACTCTTGTAGACAAGCCTGTTTCAGAAAACTGGAGCTTTAAGCTTGTACTTATGGGATATTCGGGACTTTCGTTCCAGTTCCCGTTCTTTGACTCTGCAATCAAGCAGTCAAACCAGCTTTATATTGATGGTATGTTCAACGGACGCGGATGGTCAGTTTACAACAATGACGGCGGAAGGGGACAGGCTCTGTGGAGTAACATAATTGAGCTTAGAATGCCGGTTGTTCCCGGTGCAATTTCTTTTGACGCATGGTTTGATGCTGTTGCAATCAAGGACAGTGCACAGAATTTCTTTACGGAACTTACGTCCGAAGACTGGTACTTTAGTTTTGGCCCGAGTGTACGTTTTACAATTCAGCAGTTCCCGTTGCGTCTTCTCTTTACAAATACTTTCCAGATCAAAGACGGGGAAGTTGTGTTTGAAAACCGTGATGGAACAGGAGATAATGCCTGGTACAAGAACTGGAACTTTGTACTTTCATTCAACCTTGTGAACCGTTAATCAATATATTAAATTTGGTGGAATAATGAAAACTGTTAACTTAAAGAAAATTATTGTATTGTCTGTTGTAGCGTTTGCTTCTTCTTTCTGCGGAATTTTTGCCCAGCAGATTACTAAGTTCGGTGTAGTTGATACAGCACGTGTTTACCAGGCTTATTTCAGAGATTCTACACCTGTTCGCAACTACGAAAGCAAAAAACAGGAGTTTCAGTCAGAGATAGACAAAATGGTTTCGGACCTTCAGAATCTTCATGACAGAAAACTTGAGTACGAAAAGAACGGAGACGAGTCTGCGGCAATGAATATCGAAGCGCAGATTACAAAAAAGACTGATTTTATCAATGAATATACAAACGCAAAGAATGTAGAACTTGAATCGCTCAAGAAATCTCTTCAGGATAACGACGCCTTTTACAAGCAGCTTTACAATACTCTTTCACGCATTGCCGAAAAAGGCGGTTACAGTATGATTCTGAGCCTTCAGCAGTCAAACGCAATCCTCTGGTACAGCCGCTCTGTTGATATAACTGACGAAGTTATATCCCAGTTGGGTCGTTAAGTTCTGATACTGCCATGAACGAAGAAACTCCTCTTCTTGCTCAATACCAGCGCCTTAAGAACGAGCATCCCGGTGAAGTGTTGTTCTTTCGTGTCGGTGATTTTTATGAAATGTTCAATGACGATGCTGTAGAAGTATCAAAACTTCTTAACCTTACACTTACGCACCGTTCCGTTAATCCCATGTGCGGGGTTCCTTTTCATGCAGCAAAGATTTATATTGCAAGACTTTTGCGGCTGGGAAGAAAAGTTGCCATTGCAGAACAGATTGGTGAGATTGCAAAGGGAAAGGGGCTTACCGAGCGCAAGGTTATAGAAATTATTACTCCCGGAACTGCCGTAGAAAGCGAATATCTTGACGGTGGTGTAAATAATTTTCTGGCTTCGGCCTTTATTACAGGAAACAAAGCTGGGTTTTCGTACATTGATGTTACAACCGGTGAATTCCGTGCAACAAGTTTTCCTGTTTCGTCTATGTCAGAAAATCTTTCAAAGGAACTTGGCCGCTGTTCCCCAAGGGAGCTTATTCTTCCCGATTCGCTCCGTGACAATCAGTCTGTTTCACAGTGTCTTTCTCTTTTGACAAACGTTTCTGTTTCATGGTATCCGGACTGGAATTTTAATCTTGAAAACTGCCGCCGCCGTCTTTTGAAACAGTTTTGTACGGCAAGTCTGCGCTCTTTTTCACTTGGTGACGAAGCCCCTGAGATTCCACCTGCGGGATTCCTTCTGGATTATGTAGAAAAAACTACAAATACGCTTTCCCCTCATATTAAATCAATTTCTGTATATTCAGACTGCCAGTACGTTATAATTGACGATTCTTCGCGCAGAAATCTTGAAATAACCAACAATCTGCGTGACGGTTCTTCCAAATTTACGCTTCTGGAATGTCTTGACAACTGCCGTACTGCTATGGGCAGCCGTATGCTCAGGGAATGGCTGGTTTTTCCGCTTAAAGACATTGTCTCCATTGAATCCAGACAGAATCATGTTGAATCTTTTGTAAAGGACAATCAGTTTTTAAGAAAAATACGCGAAAAACTGGACGGAATTCTTGATGTTGAACGACTTGCCGCCAGAATTGCCATGGACAAGGCTCACGCAAAGGATCTTCAGGCTTTGAGAAAAAGTCTTGAACTGTGGCTTGAGGCAAGAAAAGAACTTGACGGCCGCAATTTTTCTATGACTGATACAGACAGCGCCAAAAGCATTATTGATCTTATAGCAAATTCAATTCTTGATGATCCGTGTACTCTTCTTAACGAAGGCGGAATAATACGTGCAGGCTGGTCAGAAGAACTTGACCACTGGCGTGACGTGCGCGACAATTTTAACCGCATTCTGTCTGGATACCTTGACGAAGAAAAAACTGCTACCGGAATCCAAGGGCTTAAAATCCGCTCGAATTCAAACCTGGGCTATTATATAGAAGTTTCCAGCGGAAAACTCGACAAAGTTCCGGAACATTTTATTCTGCGCAGAAATCTTGTAAACGGTGCGCGCTATACGACACAAAAACTTCAGGAACTTGAAGAAAGCCTCAATGAGTCCGGAACAAAGATAATTGAACTTGAAAAACAGCTTTTTCTTGAAGTACGCAACGGACTTAAAAAATATGTTCCCTATCTGCAGTGCACTTCGGGTGAAATTGCATACGCTGATGTTGCATCTTCTTTTGCAGAGGCCGCCGTTATGTACAACTGGGTAAGGCCTTCGCTGGAAGAAAACGGCTGTTTTGATGTAAAGGCCGGGCGGCATCCTGTCGTGGAACGGCATCTTCCCGGAGGTGAATTTGTTCCGAATGATCTTACACTTTCTACGGAAGATGACAGCAGGACATTTGCCCTTATTACCGGACCCAATATGGCCGGAAAAAGCACTTTTTTAAGACAGAATGCGCTTATTTCCCTTCTTGCCCAGACCGGCAGCTGTGTTCCGGCATCTTCTGCCAGACTGGGAATTGTAGACAGAATTTTCTGCAGGGTAGGTGCCAGCGACAATCTTGCCAAGGGTGAGTCTACTTTTCTTGTAGAAATGACCGAAACTGCACGAATTCTTAATTCTGCCACTGAAAAATCCCTTGTAATAATGGATGAAGTGGGCCGCGGTACAAGTACAGAAGACGGTCTTTCCATTGCATGGGCCGTAAGTGAATATCTTCTTGACAGAATAAAGTGCAAGACTCTTTTTGCAACCCATTATCATGAACTTACGCGTATGTCACATCCATCCCTGAAGAATCTGTGCATGTCTGTAAGCGAAAACGGCAGTGACATTGTTTTTTTAAGAAAAGTTGCAGACGGTTCCAGTGAAAACAGTTACGGAATCCATGTTGCAAAATTGGCAGGACTTCCAGAAACTGTTATAAAACGTGCCGAAGTTATTCTGAATAAAATACAGTCCGACGCTGACGGTAAGCCTGTTCTTCCGCAGATATCGGGCAGCGGGAATGAAGTAGAAAGTGAATGTTGTAGGTCTTCTGAAGCAGCCTCTCTTTCACTTTTTTCTGACGAAGAAATGGTGCTTGATGAAATACTTTCTGCAGATGTAGACAACATGACTCCTCTTGCGGCTTTGAGTGCTGTCTCGCGCTGGAAAAAATCCCTGTCCGGGCGCTGATTTTTTTAATTTTTTTTAAAATTTTGTCATTTTGAAAAAACGGAGTCTATATATAAGGTATATGGACTTTGTAGAAAAAATGCGCTGCCTTTGGTTCAGGCTGTTTTATTACTTTTCATATTATCTTCGCAAACTGTTATGCATGGCTTTTGGCGGTGAAGAGTGTCTTTGCTGTGGAAAGCTTTCGTTCGGGGCGCCGCTGTGTTCCCGCTGTGCAAACAAACGCCTTCTTGAGCCAAGTGTTTCTGTCTGTTCAAGATGTCCCGTCTGCGGAAGACCTTTGGTAAGTGAAAGAGGGCTTTGTATGGACTGCCGGCGTTCAAGGACTGTTTTCCATGCCGATTCTGTTTTTCCAGTATTTGCATACAGACTCTGGAAAAAAAATCTTTTGTTTTCATGGAAAATGTCAGACAGAAGATCTCTGTCACCTTTGTTTGCAGCCGTTTGTGACGGTGTCCTGAAAACCGGCTTTGGTGAAGGCTGTGTATTGGTTCCTGTTCCTCCGCGTGCAGGCAAGATAAGGCGCCGGGGATGGGACCAGATAGACGAACTGTGCCGTTATCTGCGGTTTTTTTACGGGTACAAAGTTCTTTATCTTCTGCGCCGGCTCAGTACAGTGCAGCAGAAGAAACTTGACCGTAGCCACCGGCTTAGCGGAATAGGCAAAGCCTATACACTGTCTTCTAAAGGACGTGCCTTTTGTGATAAAAAAAGAATGCCGGCGAAGGTTATTGTTATAGATGATGTGCTTACAACAGGCGCAACGGCCGAAAACTGCTGTTCTGTGCTTAAGGAAGCGGGTGTTTTGAAAGTTTGTTTTCTGTCCCTTTTTATAGTGGACTAGAATTGCTTAGTGTAGTAAAATAGGGAGGCTCTGAAAATTGCAATTTTTTTAGATGCCCAATAGTGTATTAATGCGGTTTACAGCCAATACAACAATATATAGGGGGATTCTATGGCGGAAGAAAACAATTCGTTTCAGCTTGTTACGTTTCAGCTCGGGGAAGAGCTGTACGGCGTGAATATCATGGATGTTAAGGAAATCGTTAAGATACAGTCTGTTCGTCCGATCCCTAACGCTCCTTATTATGTAGAGGGAATCATTAACCTTCGCGGTGAAATTATTCCTATTATCAATCTTCACAAGCGCTTTCATATAAAGAAAATGGACGTTTCAGAAGATTCCCTTGCCGACGAAAATGACGGTGGATTCATTATTCTGGACATTGAAGGAAACAAAATCGGCATAATTATAGACAGAATAGCTCGCGTTGTTCCTGTAGAAGGCGATGACATAAAACCGCCGCCACAGATGCTCTGCGGAATCGGAACTGAATACATTCATGGTGTAGTCCGCCAGGATTCGTCTTACCTGATTATCCTTGATACGCGCAGACTGTTCAATCCGAAGGAACTTCAGAAAATCATTGAGCCCGAAAGCTGATTCTCTTGAATAAATTAAATAAAGGAAAATATAAAAAATGATACAGACTTACAGCCCGACAATAAGACGAAAGGAAATGGAAGCCGTGCTTACCTGCATGGTTGACGAAAAAATCGGACCCGGAGAAATGGGTATTCGTCTTGTTCAGACTGTCAGGGAACTAACCGGATGTGACGGAGCCGTTGCTTTAAGAAGTCCGTCCCTTGCACTCGAATATGCGCTCAAGGCCATAGACCTTCCTGCACAAAGCGGGGTAATGATCAGTGCCCTTGCTCCTTCCTGGCAGATTCTTACACTTGAACGCCTCGGATACAAGCCCATCGTTCTTGATGTATGTGAAGAATCAGGACTTGTTACATGTGCCGCAGCAGAAAACGGAATAAAAGACGGCGGACGTGTTCTTGTTCTGGCAGAGTCTATGGGAGTGCTTCCTGACATTGGGGCATTTCTTTCTCTGGGTGTACCTGTTATAGAAGATATTTCGCAGTCAGCTTTTGCGCGCTATCCTGCAGAACCTTCTGAAAGCGAAGGTGCAAAATCTGCTGTTCAGGAACAGTCGGGCACAGAAGAAGCAAAGACAGGAGAGCCGTTGGGTAAATGCGCTGGAATGTACGGTGTGTATACAATATTCGGCATGGAAGACCGTGACATTGTTACTGCAGGCGGCGGGGCCGTTCTTATGGCACCTGGAAGACGCGAATGGATTGTCCTTAAAAAACTTGCAGAAGAAGCGCCTTCCACAGACTTTATTCCTGACATGAATGCAGCCCTTGCAGTTGTTGAACTCAAGGAATTTGCACGCAACGAAAAGACAAGAAAAGAAATATACGCTCTTTATGCCAGGGCAATAATGTCTGTAAAACACAAGACATATGTAAGACAGAATGACGGCGGTTCGACAATATATTCGTTCCCGCTTGTGCTTAACAGCGGTTTTAAGGATGTAAAGTCCTATGCCCAGAAAAAAGGTATTGAAGTGAGACAGGCTTATGAAAATTCTGTCATCGCGCTCAGACAGGAAGAAATTGCACCGTCATGTATATGCGCAAATTCCCTTTTGCTCAGATGTGCACTTTTTCCGCTTTATCCCAGACTTGGGCAAAAAGATGTAGCCCGCATTGTAAAGGTTCTTTCGTCTCTTCCTTAAGCCTATGAAAAAATGTCTTGTAGTCGTAAATTCCTTCAAAACGGCCTCTGTTCCCCTGTCACATGAAGTGATGGCATTTCTTAAGGAAAGGGGTGTCTGCGCAGAATCTTTTATTTATGACGGAAACAATGCAGTTTCAGAAAGTGTTGCCGTAGATTTCAAAGGATATGACTTTGTAATTACACTCGGTGGCGACGGAACAGTGCTTTTTGCATGCCGTGGCTGTGCTCCGCTTAAGATACCTGTGTTTCCCGTTAATCTCGGGGAATTCGGCTTTCTTGCGGGAATTCAGAAAGAATGCTGGAAAAAGGAGCTGTCTGATTATTTAGGCGGCAAATCTTCAACCAGCGAAAGGGGACTTGTAGAGTGTGAAGTGCTTAGGGGCGGTCGCTCTGTTTTTTCAAATCTGAGCATGAATGACTGCGTTATTTCAAGTGCGGCTACATCAAGGCTTATCAATCTGAGTGTTGCCTACAACAGGTCGCTTCTTGGTCCGTTCAAGGCAAACGGTATTATTGTTGCTACTCCTACAGGTTCAACAGCATATTCTGCCGCAGCCGGAGGTCCCATTATTGACCCTGCAATAGATGCCATGGTTCTTACGCCCATAAGTTCGTTCAGCCTTTCTGCAAGACCTCTTGTGTTTGGTCCCCGTGGCGAGATAACAATAACAGTTCTTCCTGGAAGATCAGATGTGGTTCTCTCCTGTGACGGTCAGGTCAGCTTTGACTTGTGCGAAGGTGACGTTTTGATTCTTTCTATTTCTGAATATAAGGCCCGTCTGCTGGGTGCATCGCAGGAGCGTTTTTATTCGGCTCTCAGAAGCAAGCTGAACTGGTCGGGAGGCCCACGTGCTTGAAGAACTTGATATAAAAAATTTTGCATTGATAGACAGCGCTCATATTGAATTTTCCAAAGGCTTTACGGTTCTTAGCGGAGAAACAGGTGCCGGTAAGTCAATTCTTATAGGAAGCCTTGCGTTTCTTTTGGGTGGAAAAGCCGGTGTGGAACAGATACGTACTGGTTGCCATGAAGCCGAAGTTTGTGGAACTTTTCTTCCTGAAGGAAAAGAAGCCTTTGTCTGGCTTGAGGAGCGCTGCATAGAAAGTGACGACGGTAATGTTATCATACGCCGTGTCATGCGCGATACAGGAAAGTCTTCTGCCTGGATTTGCGGAACTCCTGTTACAAGGGCCGATCTTCTTGCTTTTTCGGCTTTTCTGGTAGACATTCACGGCCAGCACGAACAGCAGTCCCTTATGAAAGTTGCCGACCACCGGCGTTATCTTGATATTTATGCCAATATTGTTGACGAAGTTGACAATTTTAAGTCGCTTTATACAAAACTTGTAGAAAAACGCAATCTTCTGGCTTCCCTTAACGAAGGCGAGTCAGACAGGCTTGCCCGTATTGATATGCTGAATTTTGCGGCTGGTGAAATAGAAGCAGCTTCCTTAAAAGCCGGGGAAGACACTGATCTTGAAGCCGAAGAATCAAGGCTTTCTTCCTATGAAAAACTTTTTGAAGAAATAGAAGAGGCAAACGGAGTTCTTGAAGGAACTGACGAAAGCGGGGGAGTTCTTTCCCTTTTGAAAAGACTCAAGTCATCCCTTTCAAGGGCAAAGGACATGGACTCTTCACTTGACAGTCTGGACTCAAGAATTCAGTCTGCATTTTACGAGATAGACGATATTGCCGGAGAACTGAGGCGTTATTCATCGGAACTTGTATTTGATCCTGACCGCCTGGCCGAAGTTCAGGAGCGGCTTGATCTTATTTACAAACTCAAGAAAAAATATGCTCCTTCTTCCGGGGCAACTGTTGCAGATGTAATTGCATATGGTGAAAAATGCAGGCACGAACTCGAAGGACTTTCGGGTGCGGCAACAGACAGAACTGCGCTTGAAAACGAAATTGCAGGTCTTGAACGGACCGTTTATACAGCAGCAAAAGCAATAAGCGAAAAACGCAGGGCTGCTTCTGACAGAATGTCCAAAGAAGTGGAATCTATTCTTGCAAGACTCGGAATGAAGGACACGCGCTTTAGAGTAGGGCTTTCTGTCAAGGACGGCGACGATGTGGAACAGAAATGCGGTCCTTACGGAATGGACAATGTTGAATTTCTTATAAGCGCCAACCCAGGTTCCCCGCTGCTTCCTCTGGCAAGAATTGCTTCAGGAGGAGAACTGAGCCGCGTTATGCTTGCCCTTAAGACGATTCTTTCTGCTGCTGATACTGCCGGAACCCTAGTCTTTGACGAAATTGACACCGGTATAGGCGGGGAAGTTGCCGTTGCTGTAGGAAGCCATATGAAGATGCTTGCGGCAAAAAAACAGGTGCTGTGCATAACACATCTTGCAAGTATTGCAGTTTACGCCCATAATCAGATGAAGATACAGAAAGGAGTGGAAGGAAATACCACTGCAACAAATGTTTTCCCCGTTACAGCGCAGGACCGCGTAAGGGAAATCGCAAGAATGCTTTCGGGCGACAGTGTTTCGGCCCAGTCGCTGGAACATGCCGCTTCCATGCTGCAGAAATTCGGAGGTGAATGATGGCTGTCATATCAGATTCAGCACGTGCGGAGTTTTTTGAAAAGATAAAGCCTGTAAAGGGCATGATTGAGGCTTCCCTCAAAAAAGAAAAGGATATGGAAGTTCTCATGAGACAAGATTCCGCCGGGATAGAGTACAAGAAGCTTTTTCTCTGCGAAGAAATGATTTATGCATCTACCCTTTACATGTCAATCAATTCGGTTTCTGTGGAACTTCTTGGCACAAAAAACAATGATGCCCTTAACGATGCGCGCAAAATGCTTTATAAGGCCGTTATCTACATGGAAAATGTCGTTTCGAACAAAGTTGACTGCCCTTATTCTGAACTTGAGGCCTATCTCGAAAAGATTGCCAATACTCCTCTTGAAAAAAGACTTGATCTTATGAAAAAACTGGGGGTTGCCATACAGATGCTTATAGATGCCTTCGGTGACAACTCAAAGTGGAAGCAGTCTTTTGTTGAACTTCGCGGCCGTTTTGTAGTAGTTGCAAAAAACTTTCTTGACATGAAGCAGGCTTCAAAGGATTATTTTGATCCGCGCTCGCCCGACTATGACAATACTGTAATTTACATTAATTTCCTCAAGAAAATGCTGGACAAAAGCGCCATGGAGTACAGGGACCGCTATGAACTTGCTTCAAGAAGAATTGATGACATGCGCATAGCAATAAATCTTCTTATAGCACTCAGGCGGATTGCAATGGCTATAAATGACAAGGTACTTGCAGAAGAAATAAGAAAGAAGGCTCTTGTCTGGAAAACCAAGATGGAAGCAGACACTCGTTCTGGTCAGAGCAAATAGCCTTTTTACAGGAGAGTTATGAACAGGGATTTTGCACTCAAAATATTTGAAGGATTTTCCATAACGCGCTGGAATGACCTTGTGCGTCCGTTCGATATTGTAGAAATGGATAAACATGCCGAAAAAATGTTTGTTGCCTATATCATCGGAAAGTACGAAGAAAACAGAGGCGTAAAGGTTGACTGGGAATGGATGATTTATGCCTCGCTGTTTGATCTTTTGAGAAAAATCCAGCTCTGTGACATAAAAAGTCCCGTTCAGAGTCTTATCCGCAGTGAGTATCCCGAAGAATTCAGGCGTCTTAACAGATGGGTTCTTGAAAAATACCGTGGGCTTATTGAAGATAAAAAACTTTTTGACAGGTTTTCACTTTATCTTGACAGGCTTGGAGGTCTTGTTCCGAACGAAAAGTCACAGGAAGCCACAATAAGAATATTCCGCGCGGCACACAAGTATTCTTCACTTCGGGAACTCGATATGATATGCATGGTCAACGAGCCGTGCAGAATTGAGCCCATACGTCGTGAACTTAATGCAGACATACAGTCCTTTCTTGATTTGAGGGGACTGCAGCTTTTGTTTACAAGACAGAAGCCCTTTGATTTTCTTATCCGCATAGAGCAGCTGCGATTTCAGACAAGATGGAACCAGACTCCGCGTGTTCCTGGGACATCGGTTCTGGGACACTGTTTTTTTGTTGCCGTAATAACCCTTTTGCTCAGCCTTGAGTCTGGTTCAAAAATGTGTGCAGCAAGACTTTATGACAATTTCTTTTCGGCACTTTTTCATGACCTTCCCGAAAGCGTCACAAGAGACATTATTTCTCCTGTAAAGCAGGCGACAAACGGACTTCCGGCTATAGTAAAAAACATAGAAGACCAAATTGTTTCAAAAGAACTTGTTCCTTTAATGGAAGACTTTTACAAGGATGAAATCCTTTATTTTACCAGCGATGAGTTCAGCAACAGAATTTTGGAAAACGGCAGGACAAAAGTTGTGTCATTTGAAGAACTCAATACCCTTTACAACAAAGACGAATATCATCCCGTAGACGGAAAAACCGTCAGGCTTGCCGACCATTATTCAGCCCTGCTTGAAGCCGATCTTTCAATAAAGCATGGAATTACCAGTTCGCAGCTAAGGGATGGAAGGAACAATCTTGTTTCGTCCCATGCCCCCGGGCTTTTTGTAAACGGAATAGATGCCGGAAAGCTTTTTTCTGAAATCTGACCAGATCTGTACTTCAATATAAAAAAAAATTATAAAAAGCAAAATATTCTTCATTATTGTAATATTCACTGAATTAATTTATAATGATTTGGACCCGTTTTTATCGTAGGGAAAAACTTGAGTTTTATGATTTAATTCTTTGTATAATAACGAATTGAATGTAAGAACTTATGGAGGATTTATGACGATTTCAGAGATGCTTAGCCAAAGTGGTATTCTAACTTTGCTGGGAATGGGTGTCGTTTTTTCTTTTCTGATTGTACTTATTCTTTCTATGGGATTACTGCGTATTTTTGTACGCGCGTTCCATCTTGACAAGGATTTGGAAAAGAACGACACATCCGCTTCTTCCAGGCCTGCTTCTGCAGGAACTGCTCCTTCAGTACCTTCTTCACCGGTAGCTGCTGATAACGGAGCCGTCGTTGCTGCAATTGCGGCCGCCATAAAAGAAAGAGAGTCTTTATAATTTCTACGCTGATGCGAATTTCATACTAAGAGGTTAGATTTATGTCAAAAGTTGGTATTTCCGAACTTGTATTGCGCGACGCACATCAGTCGCTTCATGCAACACGCATGACAACCGCAGATATGCTTCCTGCATGTCCAATGATTGATAAAATAGGCTACTGGGCCGTTGAAGGTTGGGGTGGAGCTACATACGACAGCTGTATACGCTTTTTGAATGAAGATCCGTGGGAGCGCCTGCGCAAACTTCATGCAGCCCTTCCGAATAACAAAATAATGATGCTTCTGCGTGGCCAGAATCTTCTTGGATATCGCCACTATGCAGATGATGTTGTAGACAAGTTTGTGGAAACCGCTGCAAAGAACGGAATCGACGTATTCAGAATTTTTGATGCATGCAACGATCCGCGCAACCTTGAAAGAGCTGCAAAGGCAGCAAAGAAGACCGGCAAGCATGTTCAGATGGCAATTTCCTATGCCGTTACTCCTTATCATACAGTAGAAAAGTATGCAGAACTTGCCAAAACATATGCAGAATTTGGCGCGGATTCAATCTGTATAAAAGATATGTCCGGTCTTCTCAAGCCTTATGATGCTTACGATCTTGTTACAGCAGTAAAAAAGGCCTGCGATCTTCCGGTTGAGATTCATTCACATTCTACTACAGGTCTTTCTGTTGCAACTGAACTTAAGGCAACAGAAGCCGGTGCAGATGTTCTTGATACCGCAATTTCTTCTATGTCTATGGGAACTTCACACAGCCCTACAGAAACTGTTGTAGAAATGCTTAAGGGAACAAAATATGACACTGAACTCGATATCAAGGCACTTCTTGAGATTGCTGCATATTTCCGCGAAGTACGCAAGCATTATGCTTCACTTGAGTCAAAATTCCTTGGTGCAGATACACGTATTCTTCTTTCACAGGTTCCGGGCGGAATGCTTTCAAACCTTGAGAGCCAGCTTAAGCAGCAGGGTGCCAGTGACAAGATGGATGAAGTTCTCAAGGAACTCCCGCTTGTCCAGAAAGACGTCGGTTATGTTCCGCTTGTAACTCCTACATCACAGATTGTCGGAACACAGGCTGTATTCAATGTTTTGTTCGGCCGCTATGAAAGAATGACCGGTGAATTCCGCGATCTTCTTGTCGGAAAATACGGAAAACTTCCTGCTGAACCGAATGCTGACCTTGTAAAGAAGGCTCTTGTTCAGAATTCAATGGAAGCTGCTATTACATGCCGCCCGGCAGACCTTATTGCTCCTGAATGGGACAAGATGGAAAAAGAAGCTGCAGAAAACGGCGGTGACGGTTCTGTAGAAGATACACTTACTTATGCCATGTTCCCGAAGGTAGCTCCAAAATTCTTCAAGGAAAGAAAGAACGGACCTGTTGATGCACAGACTGCATTCGGCCTTAAGGAAACTCCAAAGCCTGCAGCCGCTTCAGCAAATGGTTCAAGCTATACAATTACCGTAAACGGTGCCGCATACAATGTTACTACAGGCCCTGCCGGTGACAATATGAGCGTAAATGTTAACGGAACAGCTTACAATGTTGCCTTTGGTGCAGCCGGAACAGCTCCTGCCGCTCCTGTTGCCGCAGCTCCGGTTGCCGTCGGCGGTGTAGAAATAAAGGCTCCTGTTGCAGGAACATTGCTCAAGCAGTGTTTTGCAAACGGTTCAAAGGTTTCAAAGGGACAGACTGTTATTCTCATTGAATCAATGAAGATGGAACTCGAAGTAAAGGCAACTGCAGACGGAACAATCAACTATTCTGTTGCAGCAGGAAGCCAGATAACAAACGGACAGGTACTTGCTTCTATCGGCGGTACTGTTGCCGCAGCACCTGTTGCTTCTCCTGCACCCGTAGCCGCTCCTGCAGCCCCGGCACCTTCTGCCCCTGCAGCCGCTTCAGGAACAGGAAAGCCTGTAAACGCACCTGTAGCTGGAGTTTTTCTCAGAACATGTGTTCCCGAGGGAGCTTCTGTAAACGCTTCTGACAACATCATTATCATTGAGTCAATGAAGATGGAACTTGAAATTAAGGCCGGTACTGCAGGAAAGGTTCACTTCCTTGCTTCTGCAGGCAGCCAGATTACAAACGGTCAGACTGTTGCCGAGATTCAGTAATAAGGATTTTAATATGCCCAGTACAAAGACAGAAAAAAATAAAAAGATAGCCTTTGTGATGCTTGCCATTATGGCAGCCGCTTCGGTTTTGTCTTTTGGCACGAAAGTTTTTGCCCAGGACGCAACTCCTGTCGTGCAGGAAACTTCAGGCCTTGACAAGGTCATTAAAGGAACAGAGGACTGGAACGGAAAGTATGATATTTCTGTTTCAAAGTTCATCAGAAACATAGGAAAGTCAACAGGCATCTACAAGATGATTCATCAGCAGACAGCCGCCGAGATTGCAGAAGAGCGTGAAGCCGAAGAAGCAAAACAGGCCGGGCTCAAAAAAGATCCGTTTGCAGGAAAAAAGGCTCCGGGTTGGCAGTATGTTATCATGATTACAATCGGTTTCCTTATCGTTTATCTGGGAGCAGCAAAGGGATTTGAACCTCTTCTCCTTATTCCAATCGGATTCGGAACAATTCTTGTAAATATTCCGGGTGCAGGAATGGGTAACCCTCCCGACGGTATGCTGAATATAATTTACAGCGCAGGTGTAGGAAACGAATTCTTCCCGATGCTTATTTTCATGGGAATCGGGGCAATGACTGACTTTGGACCTCTTATTGCAAACCCCAAGATGGCTCTTCTTGGAGGAGCGGCACAGCTTGGCGTTTTCTTTACCCTGTTTGGTGTTGCACTCATGAACATTATTCCGGGAATTGACTACAATATGCTCCAGGCTTCTGCTATTTCAATTATAGGTGGTGCAGACGGTCCTACATCAATTTACGTTTCTGGAAAACTTGCTCCAGAAATGATGGCTGTAATTGCGGTTGCTGCATATTCCTACATGGCTCTTGTTCCGATGATTCAGCCGCCGATTATGAAGCTTCTTACCACAAAGCACGAGCGCACAATCCGCATGGATCAGCTTCGTCCTGTAAGCAAGGCAGAACGCACTCTGTTCCCGATGTTGCTTCTTGTTCTTACAATTCTTCTTCTTCCTCCGGCAGCTCCTCTTATAGGAATGCTTGCGTTCGGAAACTTTGTAAAACAGTGCGGCGTGGTTGATCGCCTTTCAAAAACAATGGAAAACGAGCTTATGAATATTGTCTCTATTCTTCTTTCTCTTGGTGTAGGAAGCCAGATGACACCTGAAAAAATCATAAACCCGAATTCTATTGGAATTATCATTCTTGGACTTGTGGCATTTGCCGTTGCAACAGCCGGTGGAATAATGATGGCAAAACTGATGAATCTTTTCCTTCCAAAGGGAAAGAAAATCAATCCGCTTATCGGTTCTGCAGGTGTTTCTGCTGTTCCTATGGCTGCCCGCGTAAGCAACAAGGTAGGTCTGGAGTATGACCCATCCAACTTCCTTCTGATGAACGCTATGGGACCGAATGTTTCTGGCGTTATCGGAACTGCTATTGCTGCAGGTATATTTATTGCAACATACGGAGCCTAAACGTATTCATCGTTTTTAATATGCATCTCCGGGAATTCATCTGGATTTTCGGAGATGTTTTTTTTTGGAGTGAATTAATGCGTTTTCTGCACACGGCTGACTGGCATTTGGGAAAATCTTTTTTTGAAAAATCCCTTGTTGAAGACCAGGCTTTTTTCCTGGAACAGCTCAAGACTGAACTTAAAAACAATTATGATGCGCTTATTGTAAGCGGCGACATTTACGACCGGTCAGTTCCGCCTTCTGACGCAGTTACCCTTTTGGGAAGTTTTTTATCACAAATTCACGGCACTTTTCCGGAACTTCACATTTTTCTTCTTGCAGGAAATCATGACAGTGCAGAGCGGCTTTCTTTTGCAAAGGAAATTCTTGGTGAAAGCAACATTCATCTTTGCACCGACTGCCGCGCGTTTACAGAACCTGTAATAATCGGTGATACGGCCGTTTACCAGCTTCCGTTTCTTACGGCAGGCTGTATCTGTAAAACAAATTCCGACGAAATTTTACGCAGCCAGCAGGATCTTCTTTCTGCAGCTGTAACAGAAATAGAATCTTTTCATAAAAAGAAATATCCTTCCCTGAACTCTGTACTGAGTGCACATCTGTTTGCAGCCGGCGGTTTAAGAAGTGACAGCGAACGCATTCCTGTCGGAACAGCAGATCAGGTAGACGCGGCTCTTTTGGACTTTTTTGACTATACGGCGCTTGGTCACCTGCACAGTTTTCAAAAAGCAGGAAAATCTGCCTGGTATTCCGGCTCTCCGCTTTCGTATTCTTTTGATGAAGCAGGTTCAGCAAAATTTATGCTTGATGTTAAGCTTGAAAACCACTGTGCGTCCATCAATAAAATTCCGGTTAAGCCTCTCCACCGCTGTTCCGTAATAAAAGGAACTTTTGCTGAACTTAAAAACGCAGCATCTTTTTCTGAATACGAAGATGATTATGTTCAGGCTGTATGTACCGATTTGAGTGTCGTTGCAAATCCGATGGCTGTATTAAGAAAACGTTACGAAAATATTCTGTCTTTTGGATATGAAAGAAAAAATTCAAATAATACAAGGTCTGACTCTATTCAAAAGCGCAGGGAACTTCTTGACGCATCTTCTTCTGTAGAATCCTATTCAAAAGTGTTTGAAGCATTTCTTGATGATTTATACGGGCCGGGTTGCATTTGCAGTGACAGCAGTTTTTCAAAAGAAGTTGAAGAATTCAAAAAAGCGTGTGATGAACTGAATAAATTAGGAGAATAAGGTAAAAAATCCGCCCGAATGGCGTCGGCTTTTTTACCTTAAAGTTTGCATTGCAAACTTTTTTATGGGAGTAGAATTGAAACCTTTAAAACTTAAGTTAAAAAATATTGGTCCTTTTTTGGATGAAACTGTTGATTTTTCGCAGTTGTCAGATATGTTCCTTGTACGCGGAAAAACAGGCAGTGGAAAGACGACCATCTTTGACGCAATGACATATGCTCTGTACGGCGAAGTAACTGGAATAAGACAGACAAAATCTGTTAAGCTTCACAGTGATTATGTTCCGGCAGAAGAAAGCGGGCTTGTTGTTTTTGAATTTCTGCTTAACCACCAGGTATACAGAATTTCCAGAACCGCAAAAGCCGATACACTTTCAAAAACAGGTAAACTGCGCCGGGCTGTAAACCAGATGACGCTTGAAAAAAAAGATGATGACAATTGGACTGTTCTTGACGGAACTCCCACTGAACTTACCCAGAAGGTGCGTGATTTGATTGGCCTAAGCCGCGAAGAATTTTCGCAGATTGTTCTTCTTCCGCAGGGTGAATTTGCAGCCTTTTTAAGACAGGATCCGTCAGAACGCAAGCAGACTCTTTCAAAACTTTTTCCTGTTGAATTTTATTCGTCACTCTGCGATTTTGTAAAACAGAAAGCGTCTGTTGCCGAACAGCAGATGTCTGCGCTGTCTGTATCCCTCGAGTCCGAAACAGAAAATTTTGACAGGGAAAGAGCCGTAAGTGAATCGCTTTCGATAAAAAATGAAATTGATTCTTTGAAAACCGCAAATGACGAACTTGCACTTTCCATACAAATGGTTTCTGCAGAAAAAGAAAAACTTAACCTGGAATTAAATTCTGCACTTGAAGCAGAAAAGCTTACGGCTCAGATTAAAAATCTTGAATTACAGAAAGAAAAAATCAAAAGTGATAGAAATAAAATTTATTTGAGTGAAACTGCCGCTGCAGTCAAAAACGCTGTTTTGCAAAGAGACCGCGCAGAAGTAAAACTTTTGGATACCCAAAACAATATTGCTTCTTCTAAAAAAGTACTTTCTGATTTGCAGAAAAAGTATGACGAACTTGACTGTCAAAAAAAGGAATTTTCCGACGTATCTCTGAAAATAGAAAAACTGTCACTTTCGGTAAATGATGAGATAAAAAAACTTGAACAGTCCGAGAAAATTGAGCAGGCAAAAAAGAAATTAACAGAAGCAAAAAGCAAACTGTGTGAATATTTTTCAAAAATTGTTCCGGCTTTGTCTTTATGCGAAAAACAGCTTGGTGAAAACAAACTGACTGTAACAGGAATTTCTGATAGTCTTGAAACTGCAGAGAATGCAAAAAAAGCTCTTGAAGTCGCACAGAATGACGAGCGTATAAACCATTCGGCTTCGGCTCTTTCCAAAGAATTAAAGGAAGGAAGTCCCTGTCCTGTCTGCGGCTCTACACATCATCCGGCTCCTGCAGTTCTTGTTGAGTCCGGAAAAGATTTTGCTTCTCTTATAAAAGTTCAGGAAGATGCTGTAGCAATGTACAGGGCAAAGCTTGAAAAACTCGAAAAAGATGCGCGCGATATTCTTTCAAAAAAGACACTCTTTGAAAGCTTTAAATCGCAGATTCAGAGTGCTGCACAAAGTTACGGGGTTTGTCTTCCTGCAGAAGATTCGCTGCCTGAACGCACAGATCCTCTTCCCAACGGAACTTTTATTCCATCAATGCAGGACAAAATAAATTCTGCTGTAAACAATCTTTCGTGCAATTTTGCAGCCGCAAATACTGTTGATGTTGCATCATTTACAAACGCGCAGGATATTGTTTCAAAAATCAATGCACTTAATGAAGAAAAAGAGCAACTTAAAGACAGACTTTCTGATTATGAAAAATCCTGTAATGACACCCGCTCCAAACTCGACTCTGTTAAAAGCAGAATTGATACACTTGGTGAAACAGAAAAAGAATTCTTGTCTGAACATAATGAGGCTGTTCAGAATGTCAGGACAGAACTTTCAAAAACCAATTTTACTGACGAGCAAAGTGCACTCGCCGCTGTTCTTTCTGATGATGATTACAATCTTTTGAAAAAAAACTGCGACTCCTTTGAAAAAGAATATGATTTAACAAAGGCAAAACTTGAATCAATCAAATGCTCGGGACTGAGTGCCTCAGAACTGTCACAGAAGTACAGCGAATCAGAGAATAAACTTAACGGACTTACTGAAAAGAACAATAAGAATTCAGATTCAATTACATCCCTTACTTCAAGAAAGTCCCTTGTAGATGACAAGTTGCGGCGCATAGAAAATCTTGAAGCGCAAATTCAGGAGCTTTCAGAAAAAAACAGTTCCCTTTTGAAACTTTCTTTAGATTTGGGAATAAAAAATCCAAAAAAGATTCCGTTTGACTCCTGGGTTTTGGGAACATTTTTTGAAGATGTGGTAAGCGCTGCAAATCTAAGATTCAGAAAAATTTCTTCAGGCCGTTTTGAATTTATTTTAAGGGAAGATTCTTCAGGCGGAAGGGGAGCGAAGGGACTTGACCTTGCTGTAGGAGACAGTTATACAGGACACGAACGTTCTACTGCATCGTTAAGCGGCGGTGAAACTTTTATGGCTTCGTTAAGTCTGGCTCTTGCACTTACAGATATTGTACAGTCCAGAACCGGCGGAATAAGGCTGGATTCACTTTTTATAGATGAAGGCTTTGGTTCTTTGGACGGCGAAACTTTGGACAACGCCATTTCAATTCTGGATGAAGTAAGGGAAGAGCGCATGGTAGGAATAATTTCCCATGTAGATTCTCTTGCACAGTCTGTTCCGTGCCATATTGATGTAGAAAAATCCAACTGCGGAAGCCGCATTCACGTGAGTGCCTGATGTGTTTTGGTATGGTATTCTACGCTAGAATTTATATGTTTTTCCGTAGAATACCATAAGTTCTTCTTTTGCATTTTTCATTATTTCAATAACGTCGGGTCTGAATGCACCCCTGTCGTCCATTATTGAATTGTATGCAACAGAAAAGTTTGAGGCAGTAGGACTTTCTTCTGCAAAAAAGTGGGTGCAGAAATCAATTGCGAGTGAACACATCTGCGTGTAAATATTGTTGATTGTGTCTTTGAGGCCGTGCGGCATTCCCTGTCCGTCGTATCTTTCGTGGTGATGTGCACACATGTCTGCAGCTGTCTTTACAAACAGACTGACTGCAGGGCTTTGGTTTACAGAAACAATTTCTGCGCCCGCCAGCGTGTGTGTTGTAGGAATACTTTCTGTGTCGGCAATCGGGTACTTTTTCTGTTTGTTTTCTGAAGGAACAGCCATTCTTCCTATGTCATAAAAGTATGCTGCCCTGCTAATTATTTCTATTGCTTCAGGGCACAGACTGCGCGGAGCCTTTGTTGCAAAGTATTCTTCAAGCAGAATATGTACAACTTCGCTTACATGGGTGTAGAGTTCGTCGGTTTTCTTTTGGTTTGCAAGAAATGTTCTGTAGACGCGTTTGAGTTTTTCTTCGTAAATAAGGGTGTTTTTAAGTTCGGCATCTGTAATATTGTTGGCCGGAACAGTAACTGCCGATGCAATTTTTTTTCTGTCAAAAAATGTTTTGAGTTTTGAAAGTATCAGCGTGCTGTCGTATGGCTTTTTTATAAAACCGGTTACTCCGTAGTTAACGGCTTTTTTTATGTTTTCTGTCTGGGTTTCTGCAGAAATAAGATAAACAGGCATGGACATGAGTCTTGTTCTGTTCGTTAGGTCAAGGGTAGCAAAACCGTCCATTCCGGGCATTGAAATATCAAGCATGAGCGCATCTATCTGAACCGAAAAGTTATTCAGAATTTCTATTGCAGAAAAACCGCTGTTTGCTTCTATTACATCATATGACTGTGAAAGTATATTTTTAAGGATCATTCTGTCAATGTCAGAATCATCTACTATGAGAATTTTAATGTTGGACATACATAAATTATATCATGGATATTGGTTTTTGCAAGACAATCTGTTATAATAGGCAGAACTGGGTTACCCAGAATATATAATTTTTAGAGGTAAAAATGAACGCGGCTATAGAAACGCTTAAAGAGCGCGGTTTTTTTGCACAGTGTACAGATCTTGAAGGTCTTTCCGCAAAAATGGATAAAGGACCGGTTACATTTTATGTTGGCTGCGATCCTACAGGTCCAAGTCTCCATATCGGACACATGGTTCCTTTTTTTGCTTTGAGGCATCTGCGTAACGCCGGTCATCATGGTATTGCACTTATTGGCGGCGGAACAGCCCGTATAGGAGACCCCAGCGGCAAAACTGAAATGCGCAAAATGATTACCTATGAGCAGATTGATTCCAATGTAGAAAAAATCAAGGCACAGCTCGACAGGTTTATTGGTTTTGACGGAACAACAGCATTAAGCGACAACAATAAAAACTGGCTTGCAGATTTGAACTATATTGATTTTTTGCGCGATATAGGTTCATGTTTTTCTGTAAACAGAATGCTTACTTTTGAAGCATACAAACAGCGTCTGGAACGCGGGCTTTCTTTCATAGAGTTTAACTACCAGCTTCTTCAGGCCTATGACTTTTACATGCTTCACCAGAGACACGGTTGCTGCCTTCAGATTGGAGGTGATGACCAGTGGGGAAATATTACTGCCGGTGTAGATCTTATACGCAGAAAACTCGGCGGAACTACCGAACTTAACAAGGAACATGAAGTCTTTGGCCTTACATTCCCGCTTATTACACGTTCTGACGGTAAGAAAATGGGCAAGACAGAAAAAGGCGCAATCTTTTTGGATCCGTCACTTACAAGTGTTTTCGAATTCTTCCAGTACTGGCGCAATGTTGCCGATGCAGATGTAAGAAAATTCTTCCTTCTGTTTACTTTCCTTCCTGTTGCAGAAATTGATTCAATAGTGAAGGGTGACATCAATGCAGCCAAGGAACGTCTTGCTTACGAAGTTACAAAAGAGATTCACGGCACAGAAGATGCCGACAAAGCTTTGAGTGGTGCTCGTGCTGCATTCAGCGGGGCAGGGGACAAATCTTCCATGCCTACGGTTGAACTTTCAAAATCTCTTTTTGAAGCCGGAATGAATGTCTGTGATTTGTATTTTGAAACAAAACTCTGTGCCACAAAGTCTGATGCAAGACGACTTATTCAGCAGGGTGGTGCCAGCATAAATTCAAAGAACATTTCTGACGTCAAGGCTGTAATTTCACTTGCCGACGCAGATTCAGACGGTGAATTTGTAGTCAAGGCCGGTAAGAAAAAAATCTGCCGCGTGGTAGTTGAATAAAAAATGGCTGTCCAAAATAATTGGACAGCCATTTTTTATTTACTTCTTTTTTGTAAACAGATTTTTGAAGAACTTTCCTATTGCAATGAATATTCCGGCCAGGGCTTTAAGAAATTTTATATACCACGGCGGGTTTCTGAGTTTTTCAAGCCGTTTGTAGCCTTCAAGAAGTTCTTCGTCGGTAAATTCTTTTCTCTGGTTGTTTTCTTCTATTTCAATTTCCATCTGCTTTACATTGTCTACGCTTGAGTCAAGCACGATGGCATTGATTTTTTCCCAGCCCAGAGCCTTTGCTGCTTCAAGCCTTCTTTCGCCTGCAACCAGTTCATATTTGGAATTTATTGTAATTGGGTTAAGAAGCCCGTATGTTCTGAGACTGTCCTTAAGCGGTTCAAGGTCGCCAAGATTTTTTCTTATCCTTTTTTTTACAATAACATCTTCAATTTTAATAAGCATATTCTATCTGATCCATAAAAAGGCATACTATTGCAAAAGCCAGTTGCTGAAGTCATCCGGCTCCCTGTCCTGAATAATCTGTGTATCATCAAAATCGCTGCTGCTTTCGTTCTTTAACTCAGATGAAGGTACATTGCTTTTAAGGAAGTCAAGGTTTACACTCAGACTGTCATCTTCTTTCTGAATGTCAAACCTGTAGCCTGCCTGAATTTTTTCACGCTGAAGCCTGTAAATTCCAAGATTTGCGCTTGTATTGTTTGCATGCTTTGTGCACGGTTCATGCGGTTCTGTTCCGGGGTAGTAATATGCAGTAATTTTGTTTTCACCGCATTCCGGGGTAAGAAGACCTCCGCTTTGTGAACAGACGTCCAGCTGGATAAGTCCTTCCGGAACACTTTCTGCAAAGTTTTTGAAAGGCTTGTCCTTGTTGACTTCATACATGTAGTCTCCCCAGGCAACACCCGCAAGAGTTGAACCTGTAATGGAAAGTCCAAGAGACTGTCCCGGTCTGTCAAAACCAAACCAGAATGCAGCGGTGTAATAGGGGGTAAATCCCAGCGTCCATGCATCAGCCCAGTTCTGTGTTGTTCCTGTTTTACCTGCTGCCGGCATTTTGAATTTATTGCCGTCTTTGTCGGTAAAGTCAAATTTTGTATTGCGACCTTTGCGTGTTCCGAGCGTCCAGTAAGTTGAATTCCAGTCAGCACCGTAGCGCAGTGTTCCTGACTCAACGGTTTTTTTAAGAAGTTCCTGCATAATAAATGCTGTCTGCGGACTTAAAATCTGAATGTTCTTTCCTTTGGAAACCTGAGCAGCCCTTAATTCACGTTCAGGATTAATGACAATGTTTCCGTTTTTGTCAGCAACGTTAAGAATTGCAATCGGTGTTACTTCTTTACCGTTGTTTGCAATCGTTGCGAATGCCTTTGCCATTTCAACAGGTCTTACAGAACATACTCCCAGTCCAAACGGATATACCGGCAGGAAGTTGCGTTCGTCAAATTCAGAAGGTTTTATTCCAAGCAGTGCTGACGTTCTGTTAATTGCAGCGTCGAATCCGATTCCGTCCAGAACTTTTATTGAAGGAACGTTCATTGAATGTGCAAGCGCATACCAGAGTTCAACATCGCCTTCCCACTGTCCCTTGAAGTCCTGCGGAATATACGGCGTATTGTCTTCCTTGTAGAAAACCTGCGGTGTGTCACTGATGATTGTAGTCATGGTGTACTCGTGGGTATCAATGGCCGCAGAGTAGTAAAGCGGTTTGAACGTTGAACCAGGCTGGAGTTTTGCCTGAACTGCACGTATAAACTGGTTTTCCTGGTTGTATTTTGAACCGCCGACCATCGCATCAATGTAGCCTGTTGAGTTTTCAAGTGCAATCATTGTTCCTTCGATGGTAGTGCGTTCTGCATTCTGTTTTATTAAAGCATTGCCCTTGTTGACTATGCCTGTTTTGAGCGGTTCAATTCCGAACATAAGCGACATTACGTCTACAACAGGGTTAATTTCGTTTCTGTACTGGCTCAGGGCCGAAGACTGTGCACGCTGTTCGCTTACTTTCATGCTTGGCAGGTTGAATACAAGGCTTACAAGTTCTGAAAGCGGAATGTAGTTTTTGAATGCATCTTTTTCATGTGCATTCATTGTTCTCTGGTAAAGTCTGTTTGCCGTGCGTATGTAGTTGTCCATAGTTTCCTGCGCGGCCTTCTGGTGCGAAAGGTTGAGTGAAGTGTTTACGGTGAATCCTCCAGTGTAAATGTCTTCTTTTCCGTAAAGCATGTCGCTCAGTTCGCGGCGTACGTATTCGCTGAACCAGGGTGCTTCATCATTGCGCATTGCATAGGCAGAAGAATTTGTTCTTGTATAGTCAAATTCTGCCCAGTAGTTGTCAAAACTTTTGTCTGCTTCTTCTCTTGTTATGTAATTTGACTGTACCATTGCATCAAGAACATCTTTTTGTCTTGCCATGGCTCTGTTTGGATATTCAAACGGGTTGTAAAAAGCAGGGTTTGAAAGCTGAATTACAAGAATTGCTGCTTCTGCGGGTGTAATTGCGGTTGCACTGTGACCAAAATAATACTTGCTTGCTGCATTGACACCGTAGGTTCCGCCACCAAAGTAAATTTTGTTCAGATACAGTTCAAGAATTTCGTTCTTTGAATAATGGCGTTCCATCTGGATTGCCCACCAAAGTTCCTTGAGTTTTCTTTTGATGGAGTATTCGCTTCTGTCGCAGTAAAGTGTACCTGCAATCTGCTGTGAAAGCGTGGAACCTCCTCCAAGTGAATTTCCTGTAAGAACACCAAGAACGGCTCTGGTAAGTGCTTTTGCGCTGAATCCGTGGTGACTGTAGAAGATTCTGTCTTCGCGGGTAAGAAGAGCGTCTATCATGTGCTGCGGAAGTTTGTTCAGGGCAATGATTTCTCTCTTTTCGTCACTGGCAAATTCTGTTATAAGTTCTCCGTTTACATCAAGAATGCGGGTCGGAAGAGCTGTTTCAAAACTGGTGAAATTTTCTGTATTAATTGTATTTAAAGTGGCTGCAAGTGCCCCGCCCAAAAGAGAGCCGATCAAAAGGGCATTAAAAAACAGCAGGCCAACAAGAACCAAAGGCCAAGTTTTTCCTTTTTTCATTCCTTTATAATAGAAGAAAAAAGCCCTGTTGTCAACGTTGCAGGGTTTTGTGTACAGTTTGTGAAGTGCAGAATTTATATGTAAACTTGCTTTGTCAGTAAAAAAAAAGACCGGTTTTTAAGCCGGTCCTGCCCTCTCTGGGCTTTTCCGGACGCCAATGGGTGGGAGGGGATAAAATTGGGCGTCCGGTGCTGTCAATGGTCTTACCAAAGCAACCATTTTAATTATCGGCATTTAAGGCTGAATCTTGAATTAATTCGGGAGGAAACATGCTGTTGGTGTATCCTGTTATTCTTCTTCAGAAACAACAGCGTCCATACTTACAGAAACATTGTAATTTATTCCGTTTGCGGCTTTTAGTGTTTTTACTATTTCGTAGTTTCCGACGACTATTTTTATGGTATGGTCACCCGGAACAGTCGGAATAAGCATTTCATAGTTTTCTACAGGAGTTTCGTCTATAAAAACAAGGCTTCCCTGCGGTACAAAGAGTCTTATCATGGGCGTAATATCCCTGAAGAGAATATGAAGGTTTTCTGTTTTTGCCTTTTCAATTGTTACGGTGCGCAGTTCGTTTCTGTAAAAGTCGCTCACTATGCTTACGTCGTGGGAGCCTGTATCCAAAAGAATTCCGCCTTCAGGATTAACGTTTGTTCCGTCCACAAAGGTTGTAAACGGCTTGAGTTCTGTTCCTTCGGGAGGTTCTGCCTGAATGACAAGACGGCCTTTGTTTTTGAGTATGGGCTTTGCAGAAACAGAAATCTTTGCGTTTGTAAGTTCGTCGCCGGCACCTTTCATTGCGAGCTGGAATCTAAGAAAAATAAAACCCTGTTTTTGTGCATCGCTTATTTTTATAAACTGCGAATATGCATCTTCTTTTATATCTGAATCTTCAGACAGCGGAATTTTTATAATCTGGCTGAGTCTGTTTGCGAAAGTTCCGACGAAAACCCTTTTTCCTGAATAGTCAATGCGCTTTTCTGAAGGAACAGGTGAAATATCTTCGTAAAGGGACCATGCCACGCTGTCACGCCATTCCGTAACTATTTTGGGAACTTTTATTGTTATTTCCAGTCCCTGTACAAAAGTCATGTCCTGCGGAAGCGCAAGAATTACTGAATCGTTTATTCCGACAGAGACAGACTGGTTTTTACCTTCTGTTTCTGCACCCAGAAGATTGGTTTTGTGTACGCGGAAATCTTCGGCAAATGTACAGGCGGTGAGAAGCAGAAATGCAAAAACCATCTTTCCTTTTAGTTTCATTTTTATATTATAACTCTAATACGGCGTGTTTTCTAGTGGTTTAGGCGTTTGACTTGGCGGTTACACGGGCTTTTGCAGCAGTTTTTATGTAATTTTGGGCTTATTTTTTCAGAATTGTCAAAGGATCCGTGTTTTTGCCCGAAACTTTTACTTCAAAATGCAGGTGCGGTCCGGTAGAAAGACCTGTTGTTCCGACAGTGCCTATTGGTGTTCCTGCAGAAACATTCTGTCCTTCTTCAACAGATATTTTTTCCATGTGGGCATAAAAAGTGCGTATTCCGCCGGAATGTTCTATTTCGACACAGTTTCCGAAGACAGGATCACCGGTTTTTGCAGATACTATTGTTCCCGACTTGCAGCTTTTGATGACAGAACCTTTTTTTGCGGCAAGGTCAATTCCCCCGTGCATCATTTTGCGGCCGCTTATGGGGCTGTTCCTTATTCCGTATTCCGAAGAAACCGTATATTTTTCAAGCGGAAAAACGATTTCTTCCGAAAGAAAAAAAGCCCGTTCTGAAGGACTCAGTTTTTCTCCTCTCAGAAAAGAAATTTTTTTTGTCCCGAGAGTGATTTTTTCTGCACTCGAAATGCGTTCTGTTCCGTATTTTCCTGCAAGAAGAACTTGAAGACGTCCCTGAGGCGGCTGTGAAATAAAAATTCCGTCAGCCGAAGGAAGATAAAGTTGCTTTTCGGTTATATCTTGGTCTGCACTGTCTATTGCGTTAACGGTCGCAAGCGTTTCCTGCCTTATACTGCATCTTGCCGCAACTGAAATAATGCTGTCTGTTTTTTTTGCCTTGTAGCCGAACAGAAGAAGCGGGCTTTTTTTACCGAGTGCCCACGCTTTGTTTGAAAGCTGAACTTCATCCTGATATTGTGAAAAAACGAAATTTCTGGAACTTAAGTCTGAAATGTTTACAATCGGTTCAGCGGTGGCGGGCAGGACTGAAAGTAAAAACAGGATAAAGAGTTTACAGGCCGAAGCTTTTTGTTTTGAAGAAAAAAACTGATAAAAGGTGGAAAGTAAACCGGAAAACCGCATGAAATGTATTACTGTTGAAAAAAAACTGCAAAAAAAAAACAGGCCCCTTCCGGAACCTGTTTGTGCATATTCCGCAGATTATTCTTCGGAGATTGCTCCAACCGGACAAGCAGAAGCGCATGAGCCGCAGCTTACGCATTTTTCTGCATCGATTGTGCGCTTTCCGTCTGCTTCGGAAATAGCTTCTGAAGGACACTCGCTTTCGCAGGCACCACAGTTGATACATTCATCGGAAATTTTGTATGCCATAAATAACCTCTTTGATAGTATGATTATAAAAATCTAGCATAAATCCTGCAAAAAATCAATTGCTCTTTATTCATGCCGAATTTATTCAATTTCGATTGCAACAGGGCAGTGGTCGCTCCCTGTAACGTCCTTTAGAATTATGCTGGATTTTACTTTCTTTGCCATTGACTCGTTTACGCACAGGTAGTCCAGCCGCCAGCCTATGTCCTTTGCCCTTGCATTGAATCTGTAACTCCACCAGGTATAATGTCCCGGTTCGCTGCAGAATAATCTGAATGAATCTTTGTATCCGTGTGTCGTAAAAAAATCCATCCAGGCACGCTCTTCGGGAAGATATCCTGCATTTTTTTCATTTGCCTTTGGGTTTGCAATGTCTGCCGGCGTGTGTGCAATGTTGTAGTCGCCGCAAAGTACAACGTCGTATCCTTTGGAAACAAGCTCATTGCACTTTTCATAAATGCAGGCGCAGTAACGGAGCTTGTAGTCAAGTCTTGCCGCTTCTGCCTGGCTGTTCGGGAAATATGCAGAAATTACAGCCGTCTTTCCAAAAAAAGCAATTGTTGTGCGGCCTTCATCGTCAAATTCGCTTTCCCCAAGGGCTGTAACAGAGTCTGGCTCTTTGAGTGAATAAATTGCCGTTCCCGAGTAGCCGGGTTTTTTTGCAGAGTTAAAGTATGACTTGTAAACTGCACCTTTCTGTTCACTCTCCAGTGCAGCTGCAAAAAGCGGGGCATCATTTTCCTCTTCCGCAGAAGAAAGTCCCGGAGCAATAAGTTCTTTTGAAAGTTTGTCAGGAGAAGCCTTTGTTTCCTGAATGCATACAACATCAGCGCCGCAAGAAAGAAGCCAGTCTGTAAAACCTTTTTTTTCTACGGCGCGGATTCCGTTTACGTTCCACGATATGATTTTCATTCCACTAGATTACATTCTGTAGGACTAATTTTCAAGAGTTTTTTCCTCTTCTGGCCACACGAATAAATCCATGCAGTTTCTTTCACCGCCGGAAATATCAATGGCCTGTCCCGTACAGAACGTGTTTTCGGCTGTCATAAAGTGGCACCATTTTGCGGCTTCTTCTGCTGTTGCCCATTTTTTTAAAGGAGTAACGTCCATTATTTTCTGCCAGAGTTTTTCGTCTTTGGTAACGGGATTGTTCAGCTCTGTAAGAACTCCTCCGAAACAAAGTGCATTGCATGTTGCCCTGTATTTGTTTGCAAGAAGAATTGCGCAGTTTTTCATGTACCCGTTTATTCCGGCTTTGGAAACAACGTATTCCGGAAACTCATTGCCTGACATTGCCGAAACCGAACTTATGAAAAGCACCGACTTTATTTCTTTCTGGAACGCATATTTTTTGGTTACGGCCATTGTTCCCAGAAGATTTACCTTAATGTCGCTGTCTGTTCCTGACTGAATTCCTGCGTTGTTTATGAGAATCTGTATTCCGTCAATTTCGGGAAGACTTTCAGGAACAGAAATGTCTGCTTTGAAATGCGTGTATTTTCCGCTGAATCCCGCAGGATTTATTGCAGAAGGTTTTATGTCAATTCCAAAGACGTCATGTCCGTTTTTCAGAAACAGAAGGGCAGTTTCATATCCTATTCCCGAAGCCGTGCCTGTTATTAAAACTTTCATTTTGCCTCAATTTGTTCAGCATTTATCTGATTTTTTTGCAGAAAGTCAAAATATTCTTTACCGACGTTGTCTTTTTCCCAGCCGACGACAATTTTGTATCCTATTCCTGAAAAAAGAACTTCGCACAAAAGTTCACAGACAGCACCAATCGCCGAACATACCAAAACCTGCGTCCACGTCCAGCCGAAGAATATTTTTGACACAACAGTTGCAAATACAAGATTGTCTGCAAACTGGGCAATTGCAGTAGAAATATAGGAACGTACGGCAAAAGAAAAGAAACCGTCTTTTTTGAAATGCTTTCCAACTGCTTCGTTAAGAAATGCGTTTATTATTGAAGAAATTATAAAGGCCAGGGCTGAACCTAGTACCACGTACCATGAGCCGCCGAATGTTGCGTTCAGGGAATCGTTTACCTGCTGGCTCTCTGTTGAATAGAATTCTCCCCATTTTCCGGGAGCCAGGGAGAGAAGGGCAAAAGCTGCACACACAAAAAGGTTCATTGCAAGTGCCAGAACAGAAACTTTTATGGAAGCTTTTGCTCCCCACCGCTTGCAGATAGTGTCCATGCACAAAAACATAATCCAGCTGAATACGAATCCGCAGTCAAGGGCAACATATTTGAAACTTACCAGTTCCTTGTTTGCCATAAGATTTGCACAGACAACTGAAAGAACAAAAACAGCAATTGTTACTGAAGGAATATTTCTAAGAAGATATTTGTAGTCTCTCGCTGAATCCGAGAGTATTTTTTTTAAAGTACGCATAATGACGGCAGAACGCGTAGGCAATTCCGCCATGCCTCCTTAAGGATTTTGATTTTTAGTGCGCAGTATTTTTTGAGGGATCATAAACTGCGCAGAATAGTTTACCAAAAGTCAGAAAACGTACGTTTTCTGACTTTTGGTCTGTTAATAATTCGGCTTCCAAAAAAACAGGGTTTTTGGAGACTAAAGGGAGTCCCTAAAAATTGCCATTTTTAGAGATGTCCTAAATTATTTTGAAGCTCCTGGGAACGGTGATTTCTCGAATTCCTTGTTTCCGTGAGTGTATGAAGGAAGAATCTTTGGCGAAACTGCGTCACCCTTGATTCCTGCTGCATCGCGCTCTTTTTCGAAAGCTTTTACATGATCAAGATTCATTTTTGATGTATCTGCAAGTGCAATGTTCTTAATCATCTTTCCTGCTTCGATTCCGGCTTCACGTCCAAATACTACAACGTCAAGAAGGCTGTTTCCCATAAGACGGTTTGTTCCATGAACTCCGCCTGAAGCCTCTCCTGCTACGAGAAGATTTGATACGTTTGTATGACATGTCTTGTCAATTTCTACACCGCCGTTCTGGTAGTGAAGGGTCGGGTAAACAAGAATCGGTTCCTTTCTGATGTCAATGCCGTATTTAATGAACATATTGTACATTGCAGGAATTGACTTAAGAATTGTTCCTTCACCGTGGATCATATCAATCATCGGAGTGTCAAGCCATACTGCATCCTGAACATCGTTCTTTACACCGCGTCCGTTGCGTACTTCTTTGATGATTCCTGAAGCGTTAACGTCGCGTGTTTCAAGAGGATGAATATATACTTCACCGTCTTTATTGATAAGTTTTGCTCCGAGTGAGCGTACCTTTTCTGTAACAAGTTTTCCGAGAATCTGTGTAGGGTATGCAGCTCCTGTAGGATGGTACTGGAGTGAATCCTGGTAAAGAAGCTTTGCTCCAGCTCTGTAAGCAAGTACAAGACCGTCTGCTGTTGCACCGTAGTGGTTAGATGTCGGGAATCCCTGGTAGTGCATGCGTCCTGCTCCACCTGTTGCAATAATTACAACTTTTGCTTTTGCAATGCGGACTTCATTTGTTTCTATATTCATGAGAACAGCACCGCAGGCATTTCCCTTTTCGTCCTTGATGATTTCTACAGCTGCAGTAAAGTCTACAACAGTAATCTGGTCAGGGCGGTTAAGAACTTCATCACGGAGAGTACGCATGATTTCGGCACCTGAATAGTCCTTGCAGGCATGCATTCTCTTGCGGCTTGTTCCGCCACCGTGTGTTGTTACCATTGTTCCGTCTGCTTCCTTGTCGAATTCAACTCCAAGGTCATTGAGCCACTTGATAACAGAAGGAGCCTTATTTACAAGAGTGTAAACGAGCTCCGGCTTTCCGTCAAAGTGTCCGCCTCCGAAAGCGTCAAGATAGTGCTGTGCAGGGCTGTCATTCGGTTTGTCTGCAGCCTGAATTCCGCCTTCTGCCATCATTGTGTTTGCATCACCGATGCGGAGTTTTGTTGCAAGAAGAACTTTTGCTCCGGCTTCGCTTGCCATGATTGCAGCAGATGTACCGGCTCCGCCACCACCGATTACAAGAACATCTGTTTCGTAGTCAACGTGTGCAAGATCAATGTGTTCCGGCTCGAATCTTGGTTTTGCCTGAAGCATTGCTGCAAGTTCAATAGGAGCCTTCTGTCCTTTGTTCGGTCCGATTTTGAGCTCTTCGAACTGGCTTGCAATGCGGTCCGGGTGATATTCTTTAAGGAGCGCGTCCTTTTCATCTGCAGTAAGACGAGCGTGCTCGAATTTAAGGTTTTCTTCGCGTTTTGCAGCAACAATTTTGGCTGCTTCGTCAAGATAATTTCCGTACATGTATATTACCTCTGTAAATTAAGGTTTGTGCAGACAACGTGTGCCTGCGCTAAAACAACTTTTGTGCAGAACAGCCGTACAGGCCGGCTGCTGTTATTTTTCTATGTCTCTTGTGTTGTAGAGTTCCTTTATCTCGTCAAGAGGCTTGTTCATGATGTTCTGGATCATTGCTTCAAGCTTTCCTGATTCAATTTCTGCTACGCGGTCAAGAAGATGCTGGCTCTGTGGCTGAATGTATTTTCCGTTCAGGCGGCGTGCAAGTTCTGCAACCTGCGGGTGGCTTATTCCTGCAGGACAGCGGCTTGAACAGCATCCGCACATTACGCAGTCAAAGGAAAGGTCTGCACACTTTGCAAAGTCTCCGCGCTGGGCATATGCGATGTACTGCATTGTGTTAAGACTCTGCGGACATGCTCTTGTACAGGCATTGCATCCTACGCATGAATAAATTTCAGGGTAGAGCTGCATCATTACAGCCTGTTCCGGTTTCATTGTATTAAGGTCATAAACCTGTTTTACGAGAGGGAAGAACGGAAGAGTTGCAATGTACATGTTGTCTTCGACTTTCTTGGAACATGCCAAACATGTCTGAAGCTGGTTCTCGCCCTTAATGCGGTAAATTGTTGCACATGCACCGCAGAATCCGTTACGGCAGCCGCAGCCTCTTTTGAGCTGGTAGCCGGCGTATTCCATTGCGTTCATAATTGTAAGTTCTGCCGGAACTTCATATTTCTTTCCGAACAGGTATATTGTTGCCATCTGTTTTTCTGACATATTTACTCCTTATTGTAGCTTTTATAACTTTATCTGCCCGGCAATATTAATATTCCGGAGGAAGCTCTCCAAGCTGGTCAAAGCTGAAAACAGGTCCGTCTTTGCAGACAAATTTGTTTCCAATATTGCATCTGCCGCACTTGCCGATTCCGCACTTCATTCTCATTTCCATTGTTGTGAAAATCTGAGTATCCTTGAAGCCCAGTTTCTTGAGAGCATCGAGTGACAGGTGGATGAGGATTGGAGGTCCGCACATGATTACGGTCATGTCAGGGTTGGGATTGCATTCCGTAACAAACGGGGGAACAAAACCAACGTGGCCGTCCCAGCCTTCTTCTGCACGGTCTATTGTAAGGTCAATCGAACAGTTTGGCTGTTTCATCCAGACATTCTGCATTTCTTCCAGGCGAACAAGATCTGCCTTTGAGCGTCCGCCGTAAATAACCTGAATGCGGCCGTAGTTTTCGCGCTTGTCCATCATGTAGTTTACTACAGAGTGAACAGGGGCAATTCCGATACCGCCGGCAATTACCAGAATATCTTTTCCTTTAAGGGCACCTTCTACAGGGAATCCGTTTCCGATAGGTCCTCTTACGCAGATTTCCTGACCGACTTCAGCATTGTGAAGCCATTCGGTAACGCATCCGCACTTTTTGATGCTGAATTCCATGTGTGTTTCAAGTGTCGGTGAGGAAGTGATAGAAATCATTGACTCTCCGACTCCCGGAACTATAAGCATGGCGCACTGTCCGGGAATGTGCTCAAAAAGCTTTTTTCCGTCTTTGCCTACAACACTGAATGTTTTTACGTCCGGTGTTTCCTGACGGATGTCGATTATTTTTCCGACATAAGGAATGAATGATTCGTTCTGTTCCATTATTTTTCCTCCGCGGCTTCTTCGTTGAACGCCTTGATTACCTTGACAATGTTCATGTTGACAGGGCAGCTCTCAAGACATCTTCCGCAGCCTACGCAGGAACACAGTCCATCGTGTGCCATCGGATAGTATACGAGCTTGTGCATGAATCTCTGGCGGCTTCTTTCTTTCTGGGTATGGCGTGGGTTTTCTGCAGCCATCTGAGTAAAGTCGTTGTACATGCATGAATCCCAGCAGCGCACCTGTTTGATTCCGTTTCCTGTGTCAAAGTCGCGTACGTCAAAGCACATACAGGTAGGACAAACATAGGTACATGTACCGCAACCAAGACAAGCCTCGCTTACACGGTCCCAAACCTTTGAGTTAAAGACTTTCATCATGTTCTTTCCGTCGAATTTGGAAAGATCAAGGTGTGCAAACGGAAGCTTTTCGAGTTTTTCTGAGATTGCCTTCTTTTCTGCGTCAACTGCCTTTTCATCTGCTTCTGAAAGAATAGATTTTACGCTTTCAAGAAGTGATTTACCCTTGTCTGTGTTTGCAAGGAAGTAATATGTTCCGCCAGCAAGCCAGGCAGAAACATCACCTGCAGGATTTGCCGCATCAATTTTGTATGTCGGGCAAAAACATGTCTGTGCAGGTTCAGAGCAGGCAAGTGTAACTACAGTTCCATGATCGCGTCTGTTCTTGTAGTATGAGTCAACCGGAGTCATTTTAAGATAAACATTGTCGATTATCTCAAAACTCTTTGCGTCACAGGCTCTTACTCCGAATACAACGAAGTCTTCCACATCTTTGCGCGGATCTTCAACTGTAACTGACTTTCCGTCAATCTTGTAGTTTACAAGGTTCTCTGTCTTTGGAAAGAAAAAGTCTTTGGCAGAGCGTACAGTTTTGAGCTGTGAAGAAAGTTTTGTTCCTTCACTCCATTTCTGGAAGTTGGCCTTTCCTGAAGTATTGTCAACAGGTATGTAAAGATTCTTTGAAGCGGCAACAGCCTTGAAGAATCCGTCGATTTTTTCTGCTGAAAGAGAAAGCATTATTCTTCACCTCCTTCTTTGTCTGAAGAGCGGTCGTATACGATTGTAGGTTCCGCATCTCCTTCTGTGAAAGTAAGCATCGGAGGCTTGGTCTCCATGTCGCTTCCTGCAATATAAGGTCCGTAAATTTCGTTAATGTCCTTTGCAAACTTGCGGTTAAGCAGATGAAGCGGAATATGTTCCGGACAAACGCGTGAACATTCACCGCAGTCAGTACAGCGTCCCGCAACATGCCATGCACGTATAATGTGGTAAAGGCTTTCTTCGAAAGAAGTCTGAGCCACTTTCTGTGATGTATAAAGCTTGTTGTTGTCGAATACGCACTTTTCGCAGGTACAGGCAGGGCAAACATCGCGGCATGCATTACAGCGTATACAGCGGCTGAATTCATTCTGCCAGAAGTTATAGCGTTCTGCAGCAGTCATTGCTTCAAGCTTTTCTACTTCGTCAAATCTCTTTGATTCCAGAACATCGCCTTCTTCACCGATGAGTTCGTCATAAGTGATATGCTTTTTGCTCTTGCAGACTGAACATCTTTCAGAAATTCCGTTTGTTTCCGGATCTTTCATTCCGTCACAGGGAATTCCCACTGCATAGACATCGTCACGTGCAATGCGGTTTTCCTTCAAAAGTTCTGTAAAACTGTATGTGTCACAGGGCTTAAGGAAAACAAGAACCTTTTCGCTTGGTATGGGCTGGTCCTGCGCATTCGGGTCACGCTGCTTTGCCATCTTGTTGTTCATTCTGGCAGTGCTTTTCTTTGTTTCGATTTCTCTTGTAATTTTTACCAGATACTTTGAAAGGTTTGCACCGCAGTTTTCATCATAGACAAAGTTCTTCTGAAGATCATCTGCAGAAGTGAAAACACTCGGAGTAATGTCATAGTCGAAGAGACCTTTTCTCCAGCCGACAACTTTCTGTACACTTCCGTCAGAAAGCATCTTTGCAGCTTTTTCTATGAGAGTTGATGTCAGTTTGCTGTCTTGCATCTTACGTCCTCCAGCTTTTTGTTTTCGCCAAGCTCTGTAATCTTAGATACGAAATCGTTCATGATTCCAGCAAAGCGAACACCTTCCGCAGCTGAACACCATTCAACTCTTGTGCGGCCTTTTTCTATTCCAAGATAGTCCAGCATGCTGAACAGAAGAGTCATTCTTCTTCTTGCAAAATAGTTTCCGGTAGAGTAGTGGCAGTCTCCGGGGTGGCATCCGCAGAGAATAACTCCGTCAGCACCACGCTGGAATGCACGCAGAATAAACAGCGGGTTCAGTCTGCATGAACACGGAATGCGGATTATTTTTACGTTTGCAGGGTACTCAAGGCGGTTGTTTCCGGCAAGGTCTGCTCCTGCGTATGAACACCAGTTGCAGCAGAATGCTACGATTTTTGGTGTCCAGTTTGGATTATTTGTTTTGGTTTCCATAAGCAATTCTCCAGTAGGTTAAAGTACTGAATCCACCTCCGCAAGAATCTGTTTGTTGCTGAATCCGTTAAGATCCATTGCTCCCGAAGGACATGCTACAGTACATGCACCGCATCCCTGGCACATTGCTGTGTTTACCTGGGAAACGTGGCGTGTGATTGTCGTGCGGTTTGGTCCGCGGAAGTCCTTGTCTATGTAAGAGATAGCTCCGTATGGACAAACGTTTGCACACTGTCCGCAGCCGTTACATGCGTTTTCATCAGGATGGGCTGTGCACGGATTGTTCTTGAGCTTGTCCTTTACGAGAAGACAGATTGCCTTTGCAGCAGCACCAGATGACTGTGCTACGGTTTCAGGAATATCTTTTGGTCCCTGGCAGCAGCCTGCAAGGAAAATTCCGGCAGTAGGGCTTTCTACAGGGCGCAGTTTTGCATGTGCTTCAAGGAAGAAGTCATTGTTGTCCATTGAAGTTGTAAGCATTGTGGCAAGAGGTCTTGCGCTCTTGTCTGCTTCGATTGATGCAGCAAGAACAACCATATCTGCCTTGATATGAATCTGTCTGTTAAGGATAAGGTCGCTTCCCTGAACGTCAAGTGTTCCGTCGCTCATTGGTGTAACTTTTCCTACCTGACCTTTGATGTAGTGAACACCGTACTGTTCAACTGCACGGCGGTAGAATTCATCAAAGTTCTTTCCCGGAGTACGAACGTCTATATAGAAGACATAGCAGTTTGTGTCAGGGTAGTGGTCGCGTGTAAGAATAGCGTGCTTTGCAGTATACATACAGCATACTTTTGAGCAGTACTCATGACCCTTTGTTGCATCTGCGGAACAGCGGCTTCCTACGCACTGTACAAAAACAATGTTCTTTGGTTCTTTTCCGTCTGAAGGGCGAAGAAGGTGACCGTTTGTAGGACCAGAAGCATTGCAGAGACGCTCGAATTCAAGAGATGAAACAACATCGGGGCTCTGTGAATACGCATACTCATCAAACTTTGTAAGTTCAATCGGGTTGTATCCTGTAGCAACTATGATAGCTCCGTACTTTTCTGTGATAACTTCATCCTGTGCCTTGTAGTTGATTGCTCCAGCACCGCAGGCTTTTTCACAGAATCCGCATACATTGTCCTTACCTTTTGCAAGAGCCTGCATGTGAAGACAGTAGTTTGCATCGATTGTGGCTACCTTTGGAACAGCCTGTGCAAACGGAATGTAAATGGCCTTTTTGTTGTTCAGATTAAGGTTAAAGTCATTCGGAACCTTTTTCATAGGACACTTTTCGATACATTCACCGCAGCCTGTACATTTTGTTTCGTCAACATAACGTGCGTGGCGTTTGATGTCTATGCTGAAGTTTCCGATATATCCCTTTACGCCTACAACTTCTGAATAAGAAAGAATGCGGATGTTGGGGTTCTGGCTTACTTCTGTCATCTTTGGTGTAACAATACATGATGCGCAGTCAAGGGTCGGGAATGTCTTGTCGAGCATAGCCATTTTTCCACCGACTGTAGGTTTCTTTTCTACAATGTCAACGGGGAATCCTGCATCTGCAATGTCCAAAGCGGCTGTAATTCCTGCAATTCCACCACCAATAACAAGTGCCCTCTTTGTAACAGGTGTTTCTCCTGCTGTAAGGGGAGTGTCAAGAATAGACTTTGCTACGGCAGCCTTTCCTAGTGCAATGGCTTTTTCTGTTGCCTTTTCTACATCCTTGAGAACCCATGATGTCTGTTCGCGGATGTTTGCTACTTCTACTTTGTATGGGTTAAGACCGGCTCTTTCTGCACATGCGCGGAATGTCTTTTCGTGCATACGCGGTGAGCAGGAACAAAGAACAACGCCTGTAAGCTTGTCGTCCTTTATGTGGTCTTCAATCATTTTCTGTCCGGCAGAAGAACACATGTATGTGTAATGTGTTGAATAAACAACACCGTTTACTTTTCCAAGTTCTTCAGCGACTTTTGCTACGTCAACCGTACCGGCAATGTTAGTGCCGCAGTGACATACGAAAACACCAATTCTTTCCATCTGTCACTCCTATTTTCTGTATTTTCTGAATGCGCTCATAAGAAGCTGCTGGGGTGTGTCATCATCAAGCTTTTCAGGAACCTGAACAGGATCAAGATGAAGCGGACCTCTTTCGCGTTCTACAACAGTACGAACTGCATCGATAAGCTTTGCAGGTTCAACCTGGCGCGGACATCTTTCAAGACACGCAAAGCATGTAAGACAGGTGTAAATGGACTTGCTTTTAAGAAGGCTTTCAATTTCGCCGTTTTCGACCATCTGCACAAACTGATGCGGGTGATATTCCATGGAATCGTAGTTCGGGCATGTGCCTGAGCATTTTCCGCATACCATGCATTTTTTTGTGTTCACACCGCTTGTTTCAAGGATAAGATCCTTGTATTTCTGAATTTCAGAGTCAAGCATCAGCGTTCTCCTTAATTCCCAGAGCTTCGGCAAGAAGTTCTGTAAAATAAATTACATCGAGGTTGCTTTCACCCTTGTTCTTTATAAGATTGTAGCGGCAAAGAGGGCAACTTGTTACAAGGAAGTCTGCTCCCATGTCCTGTGCGTTGTCAAGAATTGCCTTGGCTCTTTTCTGCGGAATTGACGGATCTTCAAAACCTGCATATGCACCGCAACATTCATTGCGCTGTGAGTAAATTACAGGAGTTCCGCCGATTGCCTTGATAAAATCTTCTATTATCTGGGGGTTTTCCGGATCATCAAATTCCATTACTTTTCCGGGGCGAAGAAGAAGGCATCCGTAATAGGCACCGATTTTCTTTCCTTTGAACGGATTCTTTACGGCTTTTTTTACATTGTCCCAGCCGATAACATCGCGGAGAACTTCAAGGAAGTGCAGAACTTTTGTTTCTCCGTTGTATTCGATTCCGTCCTGCTTGAGATAATTGTTAACGTGAAGAACAGTATTTTCATCATTCTTCATGTCATCATTCACCTGTTTGAGCACGTTGTAGCATGCAGAACAGAGTGTTACGAGAGTCTGGTTCTTATCTCTGGAAGCCGCAAGGGCACGGACAGAAGGAAGCTTGGAGGCAATTTCGTTTTTGCCTGTTGGGTACACACCGCCACAGCACTGCCAGTCTTCGATTTCTTCAAGATTGAAACCGAGAGCCTGTGCGCTCAGACGACCGTACATGTCCAAGTCCTTTGCCTTGTTCTTGAGCGTGCATCCGGGAAAATAAGAATAAGTAAGGTTCGCTGAACCTTCGTTTGTCTTGTTGTCACCCATTCTTGTTTCTCCAATATATTTCTATTAAACTATTTGCTCTGAGCCATCTCTTCGGGATGGAACACTTCGTCAAATTTTTCTGCCGTAAGGAAACCAAGTTGAACACAGGCATCCTTAAGGGATATGTTTTCTTCATAGGCTTTATGGCTTGTCTTTGCGGCATTTTCGTAACCGATGTACGGATTGAGTGCCGTAACGAGCATAAGGGAATTGTACAGGTTAAAGTGCATCTTCTCTTTGTTGGCCGTAATTCCTACAGCACAGTTCTTGTTAAAGCTTACCATGACTTCTGCAAGAAGACGTACTGACTGAAGGAAGTTGTATGCAATTACCGGCATAAAAACGTTGAGTTCAAAGTTACCCTGACTTGCAGCCATTCCGACGGCAGTGTCATTTCCTATAACCTGAACGGCAACCATTGTCATTGCCTCGCACTGTGTGGGGTTAACCTTTCCCGGCATAATGGAAGAACCCGGTTCATTTTCAGGAATGTGAATCTCACCAAGACCACATCTTGGACCTGAAGCCAGCCAGCGTACATCATTTGCAATCTTCATGAGGTCTGCAGCAAGTGCCTTGAGGGCTCCGTGTGCAAAAACGATCTCGTCTTTTGATGTAAGGGCATGATATTTGTTAGGGGCTGTAATAAAATCCTTTCCGGTAAGTTCGCTGACTTTCTGTGCTACGAGAGAATCAAATCCCTTTGGAGCGTTGAGTCCTGTTCCTACAGCAGTTCCTCCCAGTGCAAGCTGCTTGAGGTAGGGAAGGGAAGAAGAAAGCATTTCTTTGTCGCGTTCAAGTGAAGTTCTCCAGCCTGAAATTTCCTGGCTGAACTGAATCGGTACAGCATCCTGAAGATGTGTTCTTCCTGACTTTACGATGCCTTCGTTTGCTTTTTCAAGCTTTTTGAATGTATCTGTAAGAAGGTCAATCGCAGGGAAAAGTTTGTCTTCAAGTTCAACAACGGCTGCAATGTGCATTGCTGTAGGGAAGGTGTCATTTGAGGACTGGCTCATGTTGATGTCATCGTTCGGGTGGCACAGTTTTGTTCCTGCAATCTGATTGGCGCGGTTTGCAATAACCTCGTTTGTATTCATGTTGCTCTGTGTGCCGCTTCCTGTCTGCCATACTACAAGAGGAAAATTCTCGTTGAGAGCGCCCGAAATAACTTCATCGCAGGCCTGGCTTATTGCTTTTACTTTTGCATCTGTCATCTTTTCGGGCTTGAGTGCGTTGTTTGCAATCGCAGCAGCCTTTTTAAGGTAACCGAAAGCCTTTGTAATTTCGCGCGGCATAGTTTCGATTCCGACACCGATAAGAAAGTTCTCATGGCTGCGTTCAGTCTGTGCTCCCCAGAGTTTGTCTGCGGGAACCTTTACTTCGCCCATGCTGTCGTGTTCAATTCTGTATTCCATAAGAAAAAATACTCCGGTAAAAAAGTCGCGGCGCTCTTTTGGGGGCACCGCTTTATGTTTTGTTAGATTAGAATTCGATGTGTTTGATTACGTCTTTGAGGCAGTCAGCAGAGTGCTTGAGCTGTGCAATTTCGCTGTCTGTAAGAGGGGCAACAAGTCTTCCTGTTATTCCGTTTCCTCCTACAACAGTCAGAATGCTTAGACATACATCGCTGATTCCGTATTCGCCTGTAAGCATTGAAGATGCAATTGTTACAGAATCTGTTGAGTTTTTGATTATCTCGCAGAGACGTGTTGTTGTGGCACCAATTCCGTAGTTTGTGCATTTTTTTGCAGAAATGATGATTCCGCCGGACTTGCGTACGAAGTCTTCGATTTCTGCATGGTCAGGCTTTGCAATTCCCTTTCCGTTAAGGCTGTCATAGTATGCGTCTACAGGAACAGAAGCTACGTTTACCAGTGACCACGGTACGAAAGAAGAATCTCCGTGCTCTCCGAATACGTATGCATGGAGGTTGGGCTGTCCGATTCCGTATACATCGGCAATCTTTGTGCGAAGGCGTGCTGTATCAAGAAGGGTTCCTGTTCCGATAATGTGGTCTGCAGGAATTCCTGATGTTTTTACGAACTGGTATGTAAGAATGTCTACAGGATTTGCAACGATTACGTAGATGGCATTGGGTGCGACTTTTGTAATCTGCGGAATAATTGATTTTGTAATGTTGACGTTTGTCTGTGCAAGTTCAAGGCGTGACTGACCCGGTTTGCGGGCTACTCCTGAAGTAAGGATAACAATGTCAGAATCCTTTGCATCTTCATAGTCTCCGTCATGAATGTTTACCGGACTCATATAGGGTGTTCCCTGGCGAATGTCAAGAGCTTCGCCCATAGCCCTGTTCTTGTCAATGTCGATCATTACGATTTCTGTCGCTATGCTCTTAAGGCAGAGAGCGTAGGCAATAGAAGATCCTACCTGTCCCGCTCCGATGATGGTAATTTTGTTTGCCATAAATATCTCCTGTATAAAACAGCCACAAAGTTTGAATTTAACAATGGGCGTAACCCAAGTGAATGCCGACGGCATTTTCTACATAGTATAGAATAAAAGTGTTTTATTGTTAAGTAGGTTTCAAACCTAAAAATGTTATTTTATATCAATAAAGACCGATAAATTTTTGTTTTGTGAATTTAATAACAGGAGAATATATGTACTGTGAAAAAAATAACATGAAATAGAAATAATTTGAAAAATATGACCAAAATTTAAGGGTAATTTAAAAATACGGAATATTTTTATTAAAGTTCCGGTATTTTGTCCTGTTTAATATTCGCAGGTGTATATGTTGAACAAAAAGCCTGTCACGGGTAAAATCGGCTTTAATGGACAGTTTGGAAAGATTTTTACCCGGAATTATAGAATCAATGAGAATGGATATAGAACGCTCCGGAGGAAACGAAGTGTTCTGGTCCGGAACAGCAGGCCCTGACGGACGTATCTGTTCTGTAAAGGTAGGTTCGCGCGGAAACTCTGATTCTGTCGTTGTAAACCGCGGTGTTGCACAGCAGGGACAGGTTCTGATTCACAATCATCCGAACGGAATTCTTTACCCGAGTGCTGCCGACCAGGGAATTGCGGCTTCTGCTGCTGAAAATTCAATGGGTTTTTATATAGTAGACAATGATGTAAGCCGGGTTTATGCCGTTGTTGAACCGGTAAAGGCCCGAGAAATAAAAAATATTGACGCTGATTCTGCCGCAGCTTTTCTTTCGTCTGACGGTCCCCTTGCAAAACGTTTTAAAAACTATGAGGAACGTCCTTCCCAGATTGAGCTTCTGCGCAATGTGGTACAGGCCTTTAACGGTTCTAAAATAGGCGTGTTTGAAGCGGGAACAGGAGTCGGAAAAAGTTATGCCTATCTTATTCCAGCTATACTTTGGTCAGATGCAAACAAAGAACGCGTTGTAATTTCTACCGGTACGATAAACCTTCAGCAGCAGCTTTTTGAAAAGGATATTCCCGCAGCGCTTTTGATTACGGGCAAAAACATAAAGTCTGTGCTTGTAAAGGGAAGACAGAATTATATATGCAAAAGACGACTTGCTGAATGTCTTGCGGACAGGGATTTGTTCAGCGAAGACAATGAAATTCTTGAAAAGATAAATTCCTGGGCGCAGACAAGTCCTTCTGGAAGCCGCAGTGAAATGCTTTTTGTACCACCGGATTCTGTATGGACAAGGGTTAACAGTGAAAGCGACGGCTGTATGGGAATGCGCTGCCAGTATCATGAGGAATGTTTTGTGATGAAAGTTCGCAAGGAAGCTTCTGATGCAGGAATCCTTGTCGTAAACCACCATCTTCTTTTTGCAGACATAGAAAGCCGCATGAACGGTGCAGGATATGAAGATGCAGCAGTTCTTCCTCCGTACAAACGCATTGTTTTTGATGAAGCGCACGGAATAGAAGACAGTGCCACAAGTTTTTTGAGTGAGACAGTTACGCGGTTTAAGCTTATGAAACAGGTGGGTCTTCTTTACAGAACCAGAAGGGGTTCACTGACGGGACTTCTTGTTCAGCTTTCTGCGCTTTCTATGTCAGAAATTCATGCCGAAGATGTGGGGTCTGCTGCAGAATCTGTAAAAAATGCCGTTCTTCTTTTGGATCAGGCGGCTCTTGCGGCTATGGAAACAGAAACTTCTGAAAGGGTCTGTTCCGCAACAGTACGCAGTCTTGACGGGGTTATGCGGTGCATGGAAGACCTGCGGCAATCTCTTGTAACACTGGTGTCACTTGCACGCGAAATAGAAGACGGAATAGATGACGATGACAAGGATGTGCCCTGTGTCTGGGAAGCAAAAACCGTTCTGAGAAGACTGGATCTTCTTTCGGGACTGTGCGCAGATTTCTGTTCATGGCAGGAACATCCCGGACAGGTGTTCTGGATGCAGAAAATGAAAATTCCGCCAAGAATTCCCGGTGAAGATTTTATCGAATACGTCCAGTTTGTACAAACGCCGCTGGATATTGCGCCCCTTATGAACAGTGGTGTCTTTGAGCCGCTTTCTACAGTTGTGTGCACGAGCGCAACTTTGCGTACGGGCGGGAATTTTTCATACTGGCTTTCAAGAACAGGAATTTCCCTTTCGGCGCCGGAACGTGTCGTGAAGAAAAACTTTGAATCTCCTTTTCCGTACGCTGACAATGTACTTTTTGCTGTTACAAAGGATGCGCCCTTTGTTTATGAAAGCGGATTCCAGAACTATGTGGAACGGACACTGCCGCTTCTGATTCAGGCTGCCGGAGGACGCACACTTGTTCTGTTTACATCTTATGACAGTCTGCGTTATGCATACCAGTCTTCGTGCAGGGAACTTTCACGTGCCGGAATAACAGTGTTTAAACAGGGTGATGACGACAGATTCAGGCTTTTGGAAAGATTTAAGGCTGACAGGGAAAGTGTTCTGTTTGCAACTGACAGTTTTTGGGAAGGGGTTGATGTTCCTGGTGACAGTCTGAGCCAGGTTGTTATTGTAAAGCTGCCTTTTTCTGTTCCGAATGACCCCGTTTTTGCGGCAAGAAGTGAAAGTATAGAAAACAGGGGTGGCTCTTCTTTTATGGAACTGAGTGTTCCGCAGGCGGCAATAAAATTCAGGCAGGGATTCGGCCGGCTTGTGCGAAGGGGTGATGACCGCGGTGCTGTTGTCGTTTTGGATCGCCGCATTGTAGAAAAATCCTACGGCAGAATGTTTACGTCAGGAGTTCCGCTTACAAAAAGAATGTACGCAGATTCTCAGGAAATTGCACTTGCCGTAAAGAAAATGCTGGAAAGCTGAATGTATCCTTGTGTAGACTTTTGTATGCAAATTCATATAATGGACTTATGTTAAGTTTTCTTACTGTATTATGTTTGAGCGGGGCATTGCTTTTTCCTACGTTTATGCTGTGCATTACGTACCCGCTTAGTCACAAATGGGCCTTGTTCTGGTCTGATTACATTACTTCACGTACGGCCCGTCTGGTTTTTGCCATTCTCAAGTATTACAGGCACTTTGAATTCCTTGGTTCGAAAAATGAACGTGACGGGCTTCCCGAACAGTTTGTTGTTGTTTCAAACCACCAGAGTCTTCTTGATATAGTAGTGTACTTTAAGTTTTTTTCAGACCACGTCGTAAGGTTTGTTGCAAAGGATACCCTCGGAAAAGTCCCTATGGTGGGTAAAATGCTCCGTTCCCAGGAACACTGTATGATTCCAAGAAAGGGAGGGGCGGCACTTGCAATGAAGTCAATCGAGCGACTTGGGGAACGTGTTCTTGAGCGCGGTCAGATTCCGGTAATTTTTCCAGAAGGAACAAGAAGCCGTGACGGAAACCTGGGACAGTTTTATTCAGCCGGATTCAGGCGCCTTGAAGAAACAGTAAAACTTCCCGTTGCAGTCTGTGCTCTTGACGGCGGATGGAAGATTTCAAAACTGGACAGTATTCTGCGCAATCTTTATAAGGGTGCATACCGTGTAAAGATTCTCAAAGTTTACCCGGCTCCTCAGTCCAAGGCAGAAGAAAAGCAGATTCTTGAAGAAGCACCGCATCTTATTCAGGCTCAGCTTGATAAGTGGCGTGCTCTTCCTGACGGATCTCTTGAAGTTTGAATTAAATTGATGCCGGTTGCACAATGTTTGCTGTGTAAGGTCTTTGTTACTTGACAGACAAGAATGAAATTGTGTATTATTTGCAAATATCGATATTAGTTATGGAGGAAAGTCATGGCCGGAGCCAGTAAGAACTCTCGTACTGCAGTTGCAACTCAGAAATTTATATGCCCGGATTGCGGCGGTGAGATTGTTATGAAAACCTTGTTTGAAAACGGAAAGCTTAAGAACCTTGCAGAATGCCAGAAGTGCAAGCGCACCGAACGCAGACCTAAGGATTTCAAATAAAAGGTAATAAATACCGTCTGTATCGGTGTTATACTAGAAAGGCTTCCCCCTTTGCCGGGCTTGGAAGTCTTTTTTATTAGAGTCTCTAAATAAATAGAATACAAGCATTTATATACTTGACTATTATTTTTGGATATTATAAACTAACCAATAGTTTTTGTTTGGGGGTATTCCTTTGGCAGTAAAAAAAACTTCTGCAGAAAAGAAGCATGCACAGAGCGAAGTTCGCCGTCTGCGCAATAAGGCTGTAAAGTCACAGGTACATACAAGTGCTAGAAAGTATTTGGATGCGGTTCAGAAGAAAGACAAGGATCTTGCTCTTGAGACACTCAAGGCACTTCATTCCGAGCTTGATAATGCTGGACGCAAGGGTGTTATGAAAGCAAATGCAGTTTCTCGCAAAAAGAGCCGCATGAGCAGACTTTATAACGTAACATTTACAGCTCCTGCCGCTGCAGCAAACTAATTAAGAACTGATAGGGTGTTGCTGTTGCAGCATCCTGTTGGTTCCTTTACTTTTCTATTTTGTAGAGGTGTATTTATGTCTTCCAGGAAAGTTACAAAATATGATTTGGTAGAAGCAGTGTACCAGAATACAAAATGTGAAAAGCGTGTTGTTCAGGATGTTATTGAAAATCTTCTTGTTCAGCTTAAGGATTCCCTTAAAGACGGAAATACAATAGAACTTCGGGGATTCGGAACTTTTGAGCCAAGACTCAGAAGGGGCAGGGCAAAAGCCAGAAATCCAAAGACCGGCGAGCAGCTTTCGGTAGCACCTCATTATGTAGCTGCCTTTCGTGCCGGACAGGAACTAAAAAAATCTTTGTGGTCTCTTCCTGTTCGTGACGGGTTTGGTGTAGAAGAAGATTTTTAATTTTTTAATCCGCATAAAAATTCAATTTAAATAGAAAGCAGAAAGTTTATGTCTAAAGAAAATGGAAATTTAACTGTCTTCGGACAGGAAACCGAATTTGACGGCGTTTTGGAATTTACTGACAGTCTTGTAATTACCGGCAAGTTCCACGGTACAATAAAAGCTACCGGGGATTTGGAGATAGACCGTTCGGCAGTTTGCGACGTTGACGTAATGAATGCGGAATCCATTGTTGTTTCAGGCAAAGTAACAGGACGCATTGAAGCTTCTGAACGTGTTGAACTGTGTTCCGGAAGCCGAGTTAAAGGCGATATAAAAACTGCAAGAATCAGAATATCTGACAATGTGGAATTTGAAGGCCAGGTTTCTATGCTTTCTGAAGTTCCTGATATAGATATTTTTTCAGTTGCGTCGGCAGAATACAAAGATGCACTTATCAAAAAAACAGACGAGGCCCGCTAGTTGAATTTTATTCTTTTTAGAGGGAATATTGAAAATACGGGGTTTTAGTCGCACTGTTTTGGTGTACTTGAACCTGCACGGAACCTTGTGAAAGGTTTAGGATTGCCTTTATTGACATAACTTGATTTTATGTCTAAACTTAAGATAATCATTTCTTTTTACCGCTTTTCATACGCGGTTTTATGCAATAAATAATTCTTTTAACATAAATAAATCACATGGAGTATTTTAATGGCATTTATCAAACGCCGGGGAACTGATTCGTCGGATGACGGTCAGCAGGATTTTTTTGAAGAGTCCGATGTTCATTCAGAAGAGGAGCAGTCTGTTCAATCTGCTTCTGAAAACGAAAAAACTTTGACAGCAGAAGAAAGTGAAGAAAAAGCTACGCCGAAGCCAAGAAGAAAAAGAGTCGTTAAGGCAAAGGCTGTTTCAGAGACCGGTTCTGACGAAAGTGTACAGGCTGCATCTTCAGAACCTGCAGCAGCAGAAACAGAAACCTCTGCAGAAACTTCTTCTTCAGAAACAAATGCTGCTCCGGAACAGACAGAGTTCGGCACGCAGTACCAGAGCAGACCTCGCTATGACGGCAGTCAGAGCCGCCGCTGGAACAACAACCGCTATGTAAGCAACCGCCGTTACAATAATCGTGGCGGCAATTACGAAAGAAACCTTCAGTCAAGGCTTGAAGCTGTTCAGGCTGCACAGCGCATAGAAAATCCTGAAGAATATGAGTCAAAGCCCCGTCTTCTTATAAATGATCTGACAAAAATGAGTATGCCGGAACTCAGAAATCTTGGTGTACAGCAGGGAATCAGTGCAGATGACATGGCTCCTATGAAAAAACAGGATCTTATTTTTTCTATTCTGCGCGCACATACAGAACACGGCGGTATTATTTTTGCAAGCGGTGCTCTTGAAATTCTGCCCGACGGATACGGATTCCTCAGAAGTCCGCAGAATTCATATCTTCCTGGCCCTGATGATATTTATATTTCACCAAGCCAGATAAGGCTGTTCAACCTCAAGACAGGTGATACAATCTATGGTCAGACAAGAAGTCCCAAGGAAGGTGAGCGCTTTTTTGCACTTTTAAGAATAGAGACAGTCAATTTTGATGATCCGTGTGTTGCCCAGACGCGAATTCCGTTTGAAAACCTTACACCGCTTTATCCGAATGAAAAACTTCGTCTAGAAACGGTTTCAACGGAACTCAGTACCAGAATAGTTGATCTTTTTGTTCCGATTGGAAAAGGCCAGCGTCTTCTGATTGTTGCTCCACCAAAGGCCGGTAAGACGATTCTTATGCAGAAAATTGCCAACGCCATTACAAAAAACAATCCGAATGTTTACCTGATTGTTCTTTTGATTGATGAGCGCCCTGAAGAAGTTACAGAAATGGAACGTTCAATCAAGGCAGAAGTTATTTCTTCTACTTTTGACGAGCAGGCTACAAGACATGTTCAGGTTGCAGAAATGGTTCTTGAAAAGGCAAAGCGTCTTGTTGAACACAAGCGTGATGTTGTGATTTTCCTTGATTCAATTACAAGGCTTGCACGTGCCTATAACCAGACTGTTCCTACTTCAGGAAAGGTTTTGAGCGGCGGTGTTGATGCAAATGCCCTTCATAAACCAAAAAGATTCTTTGGTGCCGCAAGAAATGTAGAAGAGGGCGGTTCACTTACCATTATTTCCACATCCCTTATCGAAACCGGAAGCCGCATGGACGAGGTTATTTTTGAAGAATTCAAGGGTACGGGAAACAGTGAAATTGATCTTGACAGAAAGCTTGCCGAGCGCCGTCTGTTCCCTGCGATAAATATCAAAAAGTCGGGAACACGCAAAGAGGAACTGCTTCTTACTGAAAATGAACTCCAGAAGATGTGGATTCTGCGCAAGGTACTCAATCCTATGGAAGATGCCGATATTCTTGAACTTATTATGGACAAGATGCGTAAGACAAAGGATAATGAAGCATTTCTAGCCTCGATGAACCCCGGTTCCGCTGCTGAATAATGTAGTGTACGGCTCTTTATGGGTCAATGATATTGACTAGATTGAGTGCAGATTATATAATAGGCAATAATTTTTATCTTGTGGTATTGATTTGATTGCTAACGGTAAGGGAATGATAGGATTTCCTTTTGGAAAGAATAGGGCTGACCGGGTTTTCTTCAATATCGGGCAAGAAACAGGAGCATATAATGAAAAAGGGAATCCACCCAGACTACAAACTGACAAAGATTACTTGCGTTTGCGGTAATGTTATCGAGACACGTTCAACAGTAGAAGACATTCACGTTGAAATTTGTTCTGCATGCCATCCTTTCTATACAGGAAAGCAGAAGCTTGTTGACACAGCAGGACGTATTGACCGCTTTAACAAGCGCTACGGCATGAAATCTGCTGAGTAGTTCCATTTTATTTGGAAGCAACCCGGTGTTTTGAAGGCATCTTCATTGCGCCGGGTTTTTTGTTTGCCTTTTATTGACTTTTCTTTAAATTATTTTAAATTTATATTACTATTTTGTTATGGAAAGCTACAAAAAATCGGTTTACTGGATTTTTAGAGATTCCCTTATCTTAAAATGTTTATTTTCAGGAGGAAGTTGTGGCTGTTAAAAAAAATTCGGTCTTTCTTTGCTGTTTTTTTCTTCTTTTTTCAGGAATTCCCGTCTTTTCACAGGAGGTGGCTTTTGATTCAGAAATTCTTACTGAAGATGCCGTTGGTGAAAGTGAAACGCCTGTTTTAAAAAAACATCCGCTGGTGGGAATTTCGGGAATGCTTGTGGCTAACGGTGTTATTTCCGGCTGGAACAGATTTGTTACGCGTTCAAGTTGGGCACAGGTTACTTTGGACGATATTCTAAACTTCCCAAACCGTACCGTATCGTTTGACACTGACTGGTACTGGACAAATTTTGTGCTTCATCCTTACCAGGGGGCCCTGTATTATATGGGTGCTAGAAATTCAAACATGAATATGCTGGAGTCTTTTCTTGTTACCTGCGCCGGTTCTGCAATATGGGAATGGGGATGCGAACTGAATGCCCCTTCTATAAATGATCTGGTTTACACAACAGTCGGTGCTTTTGCCGTCGGTGAAATGCTTTCGAGACTTTCTGTTGAAGCTGCTGCAAAAAGCGGTTTCTGGAGTGTTGTTATTAACCCTATGCGCCTTTATACTGTTCCGCTTACAGGTGAAAAACCTTCGGGAACTACGGGGAATCTGCGGTCGCTGTCACTTCTTGCGGGAATGGGGTGTGCTGCGGGTGGCGGTTTTTCGGGCGGGGACTTTGACGACAGTGTTGAAGTTTTTCCTGCTTTTGGAAGGGCAGAGGCAAATGTAGTTTACGGTAATCCGTTCGCTCTTGAGTCTTCTGTTCCTTACAGCCAGTTTGATCTTAAGGCAGGTTTTGCTGTCGGCCGCGGTTCGGGAGTCGGTGTAGAAAAGCTTGATAAACTTTTGATGTATGATATTCACATCTTTAGTGACGGAATGTTTTTTTCTTTTGCTCCTGACTGGGGAGAAAATACTGATACTACCATAGGAATGTCAATGCTTTATGATTTTATGCTGCATTCTTTTATGGAATTTTCGTCTCTGGCTCCGGCTTTTGCAATAAAGCAGAAAGTTTACCTTGAAGGTGCCGACTTTGGGTGGCAGACACATCTTGGTGCTGTTCTTCTTGGCACAAGCGACTATTATTATCTGCGCCGCGAAAAAATTCCGACTGACACAAGCCGCGGAACTGTGCGTGATTACGGCTATACATGTGGTGCCGAAGCTGCTGCTGCACTTTCATTCGCAACTCCTGGAGGCCTTTCTGCCAGCCTTGATCTGCGTGCTTACGGAATGTATAAGTATCCTTTCCAGAAGCAGTGGTGTGATGATACAGGCATAGAACTTTTTGCACTGGCTGATCTTTGTGTGGAATATGCCGTATCTGACACAATTTCCATGGGAATTTCCAACACTATTTTTGCAAAGACATGCTTTTTTGACGAAATGCCCAATGCTTCGTATGCTCTTTATTCCGGAAGCGTATATACAAGAATCCGCTTTATTTAATGGCTGTGTTTCAGTTATTCATGTGTAACTTTTGCCTTGATTTTCCAGGCGCGGTGAATGCGGCTGTTTCTGTAGTCTTCGGGAACAGTTTTTGAAGTTATGTCTGTTGCTTCGTACAGTTCTGTTCCGTCCTGTGAGGGAAGAAGTGTGCTGTCGAATTTAAGGCGCCGGCTGTTTGTCGAAAAGTACAGGGTTCCGCCGGGATTGAGTATTCCAAGACATTTTGCTACAAGCGAGATCCAGTCCCTGTTTATGTCAAGGGTTGTGTCTGTTCTTTTGGAATTGCTGAATGTAGGCGGATCAAGGATTATTATGTCGTAGCGGTTTGTTCCTTCTTTGTTGGGAACTTCTGCATTTTTCTGGTTCAAAAATCCGACTGCATCCTGTCTGCATACAGGGTATTTTTCTTCGTCAGTGAATCCGTTCAGTTTAAGATTTGATTTTGTCCATTCAGTGTAGGTTTTGCTCATGTCTACGCTTTCGACACGTTTTGCCCTTCCTTCTGCGGCATATACAGAAAAACTGCCTGTGTAGCAGAAAAGATTGAGTACTGTTTTGCCGGCACATTCTGACCTTACTGTGTCTCTGAGCGGCCTGTGGTCAAAGAAAATTCCCGTATCTATGTAGTCGGTGAGGTTTACCTTAAAGAGCTGCCCCTGTTCCTGTATTGTTCCGCTTATGTGAATCTGCGAGTCAATTTTGTCGTACTGGTCTCTTTTGCCGTTGTCGCTCTGGTGCCTGCGTGTTTTTGTAATGACATGATCGTGTTCCAGTCCCAGCGTTTTTGCTGCTGCTGCTGCCATTGTTTTGAGCCATTCGTCTTCTTCTGCATCGTCTTTTTCGTACGGGCGTTCGTAAAGATAAATGTGGGCGTAAGTGCGCTGTGTTTCTTCAAAGATAATCTGTCTTGCTTCAGGCCCGTTTGCGCTTATTGCCGTATTCTGTTCCATTAAAAAACGCGCGGCTTCCATTTTGTCTGTAATTTCTGCCGGAAGAAAAGTGTATATGTCGCATGCAAGTGGAATTTCTGGTATGTCACGGTCGTAAAGCCTGTAGCATGTTACTCTTGACCTGCGTGCCCATTTTCTTAACTGCTTGAGGTTTTTGGCCAGTCTGTTTGCGAAAAGTTCTGACTGGTATCTGTTTTTTTCTTCTGTATTTGCGTTTTGTTCAATCATTTGTTAATACTATACATTATTTGCGAAAAATAGTACAATGAAAAGAATACTTTTACATAAAAAATTGTCGTTTGATCCCGGTTTTGGCGGGAAAATCATATAATGCAGGAATAAAATGAAATTTACAGAATTTTCCTTGAATGAGAATTTGCAAAAGGGAATTGAGAATGCGGGCTATGTTGAGTGCACGCCGGTTCAGGAACAGGTCCTGAAGTCTTCCCTTGAGGGTCGTGATTTGTATGTTCAGTCACAGACGGGTACTGGAAAGACAGCGGCTTATCTTGTTTCGGTTATTCAGGAACTTTTGTCCAGACCCGATGTTTCGGGAAGAAAAGCCCTTATTATGGTTCCTACGCGTGAACTTGCGGTACAGGTTCAGGATGAAGCCGAAAAGCTCTGTTCTGCAAGCGGTCTTGTTTGCGGCAGTTTCTACGGCGGAGTAGGATATGACAGGCAGGTGGCGGCTCTTAAAAAAGGCGTTGACATTATGATAGGAACCCCGGGCCGTGTAATTGACCTTAACGAAGGCGGCCAGATGGATTTGAGTAGCGTTGCGTTCCTTGTAATAGACGAAGCCGACCGCATGTTTGACATGGGCTTTTATCCTGATTTGAGAACTCTTATAAAAGTTATTCCGGCTGCAGAAAAAAGACAGACAATGCTGTTCAGTGCCACACTCAATTCTTACGTAAAGAATCTTGCCTGGGAATATACACGTGACCCTGCAGAAATTACTATTGCAGCACAGAATATTACTGTTGATGAAATTGACCAGGAACTTCTTCATGTTTCCAGTGATGACAAAATGAAGCTTTTGCTTGGAATAATTTCTGCAGAAAAACCGGAAAGCTTGATTATTTTCTGCAATACAAAGCGTACCTGTGAAGTTGTGGCAAAAAGACTGCGCAGAAACGGGTACGAAAGTGAGTTTATTATTGGTGATCTTCCGCAGTCAAAGCGTCTTGCCATCATGGAATCTTTTAAGGCCGGAAAGGTAAAGTGCCTTGTTGCCACCGATGTTGCGGCACGCGGAATTGATGTAAACGATTTGGCCATGGTAATAAACTATGATCTTCCCAATGAAGCTGAAAATTATGTTCACAGAATTGGACGCACAGCCCGCGCAGGAAAGTCCGGAAAAGCTTACACTTTCTGTTCGGAACAGGATGTTTATTCACTGCCGGCAATTGAGCGTTATATAGAAAAACAGATTCCGTCACGTGTTGCCGATGAAAGTATGTTCTGTGAAGACAAGAGTGCTGGCGTCTATATAAAAACCGACTCTTACAGGGAAGAATATAACGACAAGAGTGAATTCGGCCGCCGTCGTCGCTCTGAATATGAAAGATCGGGACGGGGACACAACGAACGCAGAAATTCAGAACGCGGAAGGGGAAGAGGCCGATATTCTTCAAGAAATGAAGCTTCCAGAAATGAATACAAGCGCGACAGAAGGGTATTCAGCAACGAAGAAGAGGCAATGCTTGCTTCAATGTCTACCGATGAGCGCATGAAGCTTTACAAAGAAAAATTCGGCGGTGCAAAGTCTGATGTCCAGAAAAAGACAGGCGGCAGTGCAAAGAAAAATGCATCTTCTTACAAAAAGCGCAGTAATTCTGCACCTGCAAAACGTGCAGCACCAAAACACTCACCTGTTTCAGGAAAAACTGCAGCGTCGGTCAAAAAAGCGGGTCTTTTCTCAAAGATAAAGTCCCTGTTTGGTGGCAAGAATAAATAGTGAACATTTATAGGAGTGAGTATAAAAAATCCGCCGGAATGTCGTCGGCTTTTTTAACCCAAAGTTTGCGTTGCAAACTTTTTTATTAACTGTACATTCTCACTTCGTTGCGAATGTACATAAATGTTCATTCCTAAATCTGAAGATTTACTCATGAACATTTATAGGAGTGAGTATAAAAAATCCGCCGGAATGGAGTCGGCTTTTTTAACATATTTACTCATGAACATTTATAGGAGTATAAATTGATTACAGTTTCTGACTTAAGTTTGAAATTCAGTGAAAAACCATTGTTCAAGGATGTAAACTTAAAGTTTATAAAAGGCAATTGTTACGGTATTATCGGTGCCAACGGTGCGGGTAAGTCTACTTTCCTAAAGGTTCTTTCTGGTGAACTCGAACACGATACAGGTGAAATAAGCATTACTCCGGGTGAACGCATGGCCGTTTTGAGCCAGGACCACTTTAAGTACGATTCTTATTCCGTTAAGGAAACCGTAATGATGGGGTACCCGAAGCTTTACGAAATAGGAAAAGAAAAGGACGCAATTTACGAAAAGCCTGATTTTTCTGAAGAAGACGGAATAAAAGCAAGTGAACTCGAAGCTGAATTCGGTGAACTTGGCGGATATGAGTCCGAAAACCAGATTGAACAGATGCTTTCGGGACTGGGACTTGAAGAAGAGTTTCATGACAAAATGATGTCAGAACTGGATGAAAGTCAGAAAGTGCGCGTTCTTTTGGCACAGGCTCTGTTCGGAAACCCCGACATTCTTCTTCTTGATGAGCCTACGAACGGTCTTGATCTTGAAAGCATAAGCTGGCTTGAAGACTTTCTTATGGAATTTGAAAACTGTGTAATTGTTGTAAGCCATGACCGTCACTTCCTTAACGCAGTCTGTACTTATGTCTGTGACATAGATTACGGAAAGATTACCCAGTTTACCGGTAACTATGACTTCTGGTATCAGATGAGCCAGATTATGCAGCGTCAGGCAAAGGATCAGCAGAAAAAGCGTGAAGACAAGATGGCAGACCTCAAGGAATTTATTCAGCGTTTTGCCAGCAATGCCTCAAAGTCTAAACAGGCTTCCAGCCGCAAAAAGGTTCTTGAAAAGCTTCAGCTTGAAGAACTTCCTGTTACAAGCCGTAAATTCCCGTATGTGCATTTCCAGAGCGAACGTTCCATCGGAAACTTTGTTCTTACTGCAGAAAAAATCAATTCAAAGGATGATGACGGAACAGTTCTTCTTGACAACTTTTCCATTACGGTTCATCCGGGTGAAAAGGTTGCATTTGTCGGAATGGAGCACAATTCAATAACTTCCTTCTTTGATATAATTTCAGAGCAGAAAAAAGCAGACTCGGGAACCGTTACCTGGGGACAGACTACAAAGCATACGTATATGGGACGTGATAACAGTGCCTATTTCAATAACGAGTTGAATATAACCGACTGGCTCAAGCAGTATTCCCCTGACCAGGATGATGCCTATGTACGCGGTTTTTTGGGTAGAATGCTTTTTACCGGTGATGAAAGCCTTAAGAAAGTAAAGGTTTTGAGCGGAGGTGAAAAAGTCCGCTGTATGCTTTCAAAAATGATGCTCAGCGGTGCGAATGTTCTTGTACTTGATGATCCTACAAACCATCTTGATCTTGAATCAATTGAAAGTCTTAACGAAGGTCTTGTAAAGTTTTCAGGAGTTGTGATTTTCTCGAGCCACGACCATGAGTTTATTTCTACTATTGCAAACCGTATTGTCGAAATTACACCCAAGGGAATTATTGATCGCATGATGAACTTTGATGATTACCTTAAGGATGAACAGGTTAAGGCTTTGCGTAAGGAATATTACGCCGGAACCGACAAAAAGATAAGATTCTAATTTATTGAAAAAGGGCAGGCTCTGTACCGAAGTCTGCCCTTTGTGTAAAACTCAGAATGCGCCGTTCATGTCTATTCGGATTTTGTTGCCACATACAGTTACATGGGCGGCACTTCCCATTATAACGGGCATGGACGGGCTTACGTGGCCTATATCTGCATCTGCAATAACAGGAACACCGAATTCCGAAAGAATGTCTGTAACGGCGTTGTACTGGTCTACACCCATTATTGTCTGTCCTAAAGCGGCAAGCGGCCTTCCTATAATAAAGCCCGAAGCTTTTTCAAACCACCCGCACTGTGCAATATGCCAGACGCTTCTTCTTATATCCATGGGATTTAAATCGCAGGCTTCCAGAATCCATATTATTTTGTCTGCATCACGGTTGAATTCTTTCATGCAGTCAAATTTTGTTCCTGTAAGATTTGCCAGAACGTCCAGGCAGCCTCCGAGAAGAATGCCTTGTATTTCTGCGCTGTCCTTTGTTTCTTTAAGTGTACCGGATTGGGGAGTGAATGTTTTCAGAACCTTTTTTTCTGTAAGAACATATTTGGAAAGGGGATTTTCATTTTTTGCCTCTGTTCCTTTTTCGGGCAGCTGGAACATATCATAGCCTTCTACATACGTTTTTGTTCCTTCCAGAAGTGCGAGTGCGTCATTTTCACTTTGTTCCCACGGTTTTCCAAAACCTGTTATATTCTGGCCGTAAATGGCTGCCGTTCTGCACTTTGTTACAAGCGGGAAAATAAAATTCGTGTTGTCGGAATAGCCCATGAACCATTTTGGAGGAGCTTTTGCTATTCTGTCAAAATCAATAAAGCCCGCTGTTTCACACATTAGTTCGCCGCCGCCGGCAGAAATAAGTGCCGAACTTTCAGGGCTGCAGTAGAAGTCTGTAAGTTCTTTTGCGGCATCCTCCGGGTTTGTGCTTATACCTTTTCCGTCGCTTTTGTAAACGCAGTTGCCGGTTTTTAAAGTGTATCCGGCGGCGGCGAATTGTTTCTGTGCTTCACCAAGTCTTGTTATATAAGGTTCTGTCGTGCACCCGAAGGAAGGAGCTGGAATTCCGATAGTTGAGTGTTTTTTAAGAAAAGGGGGAATGCGTATATTCATTTTTTGTCCGAAAAGTTTTTCTGGTAAGTACTCTGTATAAATAAAAAAAAGGATTCCCTTAACGAGAATCCTTGAGTCGGGATGACAGGATTTGAACCTGCGACCCTCTGGTCCCAAACCAGATGCGCTACCAGCTGCGCTACGTCCCGAAGTTATGGAGGATGACGGGATCGAACCGCCGACAACCTGGGTGTAAACCAGGTGCTCTCCCAGCTGAGCTAATCCTCCATAAGTGTTCGTATTCTAGCATTTTTTATTTGTATGTGTCAATAGTAAATATGCTATTCTGTTTTATTTATATTATTTTTTTTATTGCCGCAAAATTATTTTTGTGTTTTTTTTGTATTATTCTGGCTTTTTACTGGAAATTCCGGCAAAATTAAGGTATAATTGTAATGTTGCGCTTTAATCAAGTATTGCGCACAGAATTTTAAATTGGAGATATATAATGAACAAGACAGAATTGATTGATGCTATTGCAAACGACACCGGACTTACAAAAAAGGATGCGGAGTCTTCACTCAAATCATTCATCGAAAATGTTTCAAACGAACTTTCAAAGGGTAATGATGTTCAGCTTATTGGATTCGGAACTTTCTCTGTAGGAAGGCGTGCTGAACGTACAGGCCGCAATCCCAAGACTGGAGAGGAAATTAAGATTGCAGCTGCAAATACTCCAAAGTTCAAGGCCGGAAAGGCACTTAAGGATCGCGTAAACAAATAATTACTGCTGTCTGAATAACGGGCAGGGTGGTGCAATTTTTAGTTCCGCCCTGCCTTTTTTGTTTTAAAATTTATTTCCTTACTTCAATTATGGCAACGTCTTTTGCATTGAGTTCCATTTTTTTTGAGACGTTTGTTCCGCCCAGAAGTTCTGTTCCTGAAAAGTCAAATTCAACAGTTTTTTTGTTGTCAGAATGGTTCAGGATGAAAACAAACGCTGTTCCGTCTTTGGCAATTCTTTTTGTTGCTTCGATTCCTTCCTGCGGCTCAACGATGCTTTTTATTCCGTGTTTTGCTACTGTAAAGGAGGCGAGCTTTTGAAGAAACTTTGTGTTGTCTTTTGGAACGGCCGCTCCTATGTACCAGACTTCACCTTCGCCGAATTTATTTTTGCAGACTGCCGGTGTCTGTGCATAGAAATCGTTTGCGTAAACGGCAACTGTCTGTGCTGTTTCTGGATGAATTATGTCACAGAGAATGGCTGCCGGGTATTCCCCGTCTATACCGGAATCTGACACTGTTTTTAAGGTGTTTGTGTGACCTGGAAGAAGTGCATCTGTTTCTTCTACCCAAAGTCCGCATACTTTTCTGAGTCTTCCGGGGTAACCTTCTGTCGTGACAAGGTCGTTTTCATCTGCCATTCCGCTCATGCATGTTGTAATGAATGTACCGCCTTTGCGTACAAATTCTTCTATTAAAACTGCGGTTTTTTCGTTGAGCATGTAAAGCGCGGGGGCTGCAACTATACTGTATGAATCAAGACTCTGTTCTGGAGAAATTACGTCTACCGGAATATTCTGTTTTGCAAAGGCATCGTAGTATTTGAATACTTCGGAAGTGTAGTCAAAGTCTACTGACGGTCCTGCAGAAAATGTTATTCCCCACATGCAGTTCCAGTCGAACAATACTGCAACCTGCGGTTTTTGGACTGAACCCAGAAATTTTGCGCCCAGTTTTTTTAATTCACTTCCAAGCTGTGCAGTTTCCCTGAATACGCGTGTGTCTGTTCTTGCGTAATGGTCTATTACGGCTCCATGGAATTTTTCACAGCAGCCGCGGGACCTGTGCATCTGAAAGAACATAACAGTATCTGCTCCGTGTGCTATGGCCTGGTAACTCTGAAGTCTCATAACGCCCGGACGCTTCAATGAGTTGTAGGGCTGCCAGTTTGTTACGCTCGGGGTCTGTTCCATAAGAGCGAAAGGAATTTCTCTTTTGCAGCCGCGCATTACTTCGTGATTCAGTGCTACTCTTGTGTAGGGATCGTCGGGTGAAGGGTAGTTGTCCCAGGAAATAAAGTCCATGTAGGGAGCCCATTTGTGGTAGTCGAGTTCTGGGTAGGTTCCCATAAGGTTTGTTGTAACAGGAATTTGCGGCGAAACAGATTTGAGTACGTCTGCTTCGAGTCTGTAACATTCAAGCAGGCTGTCTGACTGGAATCTGTAGTAATCTATAGTCTGAATCTGACAGGATGTTCTGTTGACGGGCCAGCGTTCGCTTGTGTTCATGGGAACCTGTATGTCTTCCCAGTCGTAGTAGGTGTGTCCCCAGAAGGATGAATTCCATGCTTCGTTGAGTTTTTGTATTGTTTTGTATTTATTTTTGAGCCATAGACGGAATGCCTTTTCGCAGTTTTCGCAGTAACACAGGCCTCCGTATTCGTTGGAAATGTGGTACGCCAGAACACTTTTTCTTTTGCCATAGCGTTCTGCGATTTTTTTTGCAAGCAGTACGGAATATTTTCTGTATGTGGGACTGTTGGGACAAGAATTCTGCCTTGCACCGAATTTGCGCTTGAGGCCGTCCAGATCTACCCGTAAAACATCGGGATATTTTCTTGCCATCCATGCAGGGTGTGTTGCGGTTGCTGTTGCCAGACAGACGTTCATTCCGGCATCTTCTGCCATGTCCATTATTCTGTCCAAATCAGAAAAATCGTACTCTTCTTCTGAAGGCTGAAGTTTTGCCCAGCTGAATACATTGAGCGTAAGTATGTCTATATCTGCCTGCGGGAGCATTTTCATGTCATTTTTTCTTGTTTCTTCATCCCACTGTTCCGGATTGTAGTCACCGCCGAACGGAATTTTTTTTACTGTTTTTGCGTTTATCATAAGTTCTCCAAAAATAAAAAGGGCTACCCCGCAAAGAGCAGCCCCGTCTTACAGATTATATCAGAGCTATTTGCTCCAGAGTTTCATTTTCATTGCGATAAGTTCAGAAAGCGTGTCTCCTGCTTTATCAAGCCCCATCTTTTTGAGGGTTGTCTGCATTTCGCTCCACTTTGTATCGAAGTCTTCGGGTTTTCCAAGAACAATCTGCGCAAGTGCTGTCTTGACATATTCGTCGGCAGCAGTAATTCTTTCGTTCACATCTGTAGGAAGTGCATACTGCCAGACCTGTCCGTGTTTTGACATTCCGAGTTCTTCGGGTTTGGGAAAGAGATCAATCCACATTTCGGCGCCGTAAGCTGCAAGTGTTTCTTTTTCTGCATCAAGGTATTTTGAAATGATTATGTCTTTTGAAACAACGTTGATGTAGTCTCCGTTTGAATCAAGAGCGGCATTTCCCATCTGGGGGAACGGATATCTCCAGCGGCCGACACCTGTTTTTTTGGCGTAGTCAGGGTCTGTGTCTGCACGCTTTATCTCTTCCGGTGTTCTGTAGCGTTTTCCGTTGTCGTCGATAAAGTAGTTTACGCCTTTGATTCCCCAGTTTACAAGAATCTGTGCTTCTTCTGAACACATCCAGTCAAGGAATTTGAATGCCCTTACAGGATCTTTGCATGAAGAAGAAATTGCGATTCCCCATCCGCCTGAATAACCGTAGTTTTTGCGTGACTGGTCTTTGTATTCTTTGCCTGCTGTAACAGGAAGATATGCGTATGTTCTGTCACTCATTCCGTTCTGGATAAGGGCTGAACGTGCTTCACCGTAACCCCAGTTAGGGTAGGAGATACCGAGTACACGGCCTGAAGCAATTTTTGCGCGCCAGATATCTTCTTTCTGTGTAAATGATTCAGGGTCAAGAATTCCTTCTGCGTTCATCTGGTTAAGCCATTTGTAGAACTTGTAGATTTCGGGGTGCAGAAATTTGTACTGGGCCTTGATTGTATTCTGGTCTACAATCCACTGTCCGTCGTCTGGATAACCGATTGTGTAGTTTCCGGGGTTTGAAAGGTCAATGTACCACTGCCAAGTGTCTATAAGAAGTGAAAGGCCGATTGTTTTCTGGCCGTTGATTGTGGGGTAACGTTTCATGTATTCGCGCAGGACATTTGAATAGTCATCCAGTGTCTGAATGCGCGGATATCCGAGTTCCTTGAGAACAGCATGCTGAATCTGCATTGTTCCGCTTGTTTCAAAAACTGTTTCGTTTACGCCGTAAGTTCCTACGCTGTAAATGTGCGGGTCTTCGAGTGAATTCCTGAGCTTTACAATCTGGTCTCCGTAAAGCTTTTTCATGTTTGTTCCGTATTTTTCTATAAGGTCGTCAAGCGGAATAACGGCTCCTGCATCGATAAGTTTTGTAAGTTCACCCTTTGCGTAAATAAGGTCAGGGAAGTCACCGCTGGCCATCATAAGCGGAATTGCCTGTGCATCTCCGGCAACAGGATGCTGTACTTCGAGGAATACTCCGGTTTGTTTCTGTATTTCAAGCGCAACAGGGTCTGTAAAAGGCATGTCCTCATTTGCATCCGAAGTAAAGAAAGAGAGTGTTATGTTTCCGTCAGAAGTCTGCTCTGTATTTTTCTTTGCACATCCGGTAAGAACGGCGCATACGGCAGCAGCAGCAATTACTGACTTAACCGCATTTCCTTTTTTTAGTAGTTTCATTTTAATTTCCTCCATGCTTTGCTGCGATTTATTTCTTGAACTTATTCTTTTACGGCGCCGAGTGTGATTCCGCTTACGAAATATTTCTGTACAAACGGATACACAATAAGAATCGGAACTGTACAGATAACGGTAATTGCCATCTTTATTGCTTCCGGATTTCTTTTTGCCATCTTGAGTCCTTCAGAGTGAATGTCTATCTGTCCTCCGGTGTTTACACTGTCAAGAACTTTCATGAGCTCAAACTGAAGTGTAGAAAGAATCGTTTTGTTCTGGCCGGTCATGTAAATGTATGTAGAGAACCAGTCATTCCACTGTGAAACCGCGACGAAAAGCATTACTGTTGCAAGAACCGGCTTACACATAGGCAGAATAATTCTGAAGAAGATTGTAATGTCGTTTGCACCGTCAATTCTTGCCGCTTCAGAAAGGGCAGCAGGAATATTTATCATAAATGAACGGATAAGAATAATGTTGTATGCGCTTATGAGTGTCGGAATAATATATACCCAGAATGTGTTCATAAGATGAAGGTTTCTTATGAGAAGGTACGACGGAATGATTCCGCCAGAAACATACATTGTTACGACTGTCATTTTAAGAAACGGTTTTCTGCATATAAAGTCGTGGCGGCTGAGCGGGTATGCAAACATAGCGCAACATATTGTTCCCAAAAGGGCACCGATAACTGTTCTTAAAACTGAATTCCTGAATGCAATTACAAGGTTGCTTCCTGTTGCAAACAAGTCCTTGTAATTGTTGAGCGTAGGCTTGCGTGGAAAAATCGTAATTCCACCGCGGACTGTATCTATCGGGTCGTTAAGTGATTTGGCAAGAACGTTAAGGAACGGATAGAGGGTTACAATGACTATGAGAATCATTATGAAAGTGCTTATATAGTGTCTTTTCTTTAAGTTGACCATTTTATTCCTCCGTCTGCCTTACATTATGTTGCTGTCAAAGCTTTTTGCAATTTTATTTGCAATGATAAGAAGCAGAATACTTACAAACGACTTGAAGATACCGAGTGCGGTTCCGTAGGAGAAGTTGTAGTTGCTGATACCAAAGTCAATTATGTACTTGTCAAGAACAGAAGCGACAGGAGCTACAACCGGGTTACTCAAAAGCCACTGCTTTTCAAAACCGATGTTTATGATGTTTCCTATGTTTATGATAAGAAGCGTGATGATTGTGTTGCGGATTCCCGGAAGAGTTACGTGCCAGATTTTCTGCCATCTGTTGCATCCGTCTACAACTGCTGCTTCATAAAGCTGCTGGTCAATTCCTGCAATGGCTGCAATGTAGATGATTGCGTTCCATCCTGTTTCCTTCCAGACATCTGCAAATGTTACGATCCACCAGAAAAGCTTGGGCTGAGCCATAAAATTGTACGGCTCCTTGAAAATACCCAGATTAAGAAGCATCTCGTTTACCATTCCGGTAGGTGAAAGTGCAGAAGAAATGATGTTTGCAACGATTACCCACGAAACAAAGTGCGGAAGATAAGATACTGTCTGCACGAATTTCTTGAATTTTATTCCCTGTATTTCGTTAAGAAATATTGCGAACATAATAGGGAATGAGAATCCGAATATAAGCCCCATAAGACTCATTCCGACAGTATTCAGAAGAACCTGCCTGAATTTGGGTGCAAGAATCGGATCTGTGAACATTCTTATAAAATGCTTGAGACCGACCCATTTTGAACCTAGAAATCCCAGATTGGGTTTGTAATCCTGGAATGCCATAAGCCATCCGGCAAGCGGAATATATGCAAAAATAATAAGCCATATTACAAACGGAACTGATAGCAGGAACAGATACCGCTGCTCGATGATTTTTTTCCATATGGAATGTGAATTTGCCAATTTAGTTTCATGCTCTTTCATGAGTTTAATTCTAGCACCGCAAAAACCCAAAAAAAACCTTAATATTTTTTACTGTTCCATGCAATTTTTACACTGAAAACTGCATGCTTTTATTCCACTGAAATATCATAATCTTTTGCTGAACCGTGCTCCTGTTTGAATTCCTTTGGCGTCATTCCGGTGTATTTTCTGAATTTCATAAAGAAATAGTCAGTATTTGAATAGCCTACAAGTTTTGAAATCTGATAAACTTTTAGATCAGTTTCGGTAAGTTTTTTCTTTGCTTCTTCTATGCGGATTTTGTCAAGGTAAACGTTGAACTGAACGCCGGTGTACTCCTTGAATTTTTTTCCAAGATATGCGCTGTTGCAGTAAAAGAGGTCTCCCAGAGTTTCAAGCTTGAGTTCATTGGCGTAATTTGTCTTTATATACTGGATTACCTTGATTATAGTTGAATTTGCGGTGTTTGTATGGAACGCTTCTAGAAAACCTGTCGTAAAGTTTTCTACCAGTTCAAAAACCTCGCAGAAACGGGTTCGTGACAGAATCTGCGGAACAAGATCAAAGGCCGAAGCCGGCGGGAACTCGCGCTCTGGATATTTTTTGAGAATATGCGACTGAAGTTCTATGATGTAAGCAATGCATTGTGTTTTTACTGCATCAGGTTTATACCCCCCCCCATCACTTTTGGAGAGGTGTTTCCTGCTGTCTTCAAGAATCTGTGCAAGCCGTTCTTTGTCGTAAGTTTCTATGCAGAATACAATGTTGGGAATCTGTTTTTCAAACTCAAAGGGCTCGGGTCTTCCCTGTGTGTTCCGGACTGATGCGTCTGCAAATTTTCCGTCATCTGCAAAAAAGAGTGCAGGAACTTCCCTTCGGCATTCCATAAAAGAAGCAAGAGCTCCGTTGACGCCTCTTTTCTTTGAACCAAGAACTGCAAAAGGATTTTTGGAAAGACGCTGTGCAAACCTTTCAAGCATTCTGTATACTGCGTCTTCCTTGCAGTTTTTGAAAACCGCCGCTACATCTTCTTCGTAAGCTACAGTAAACATATCCATGTTTGAAAAAGTGTCGGCGATTCTTTTTTCAAAGTCAGAAATTCTTCCTTCATAGCCGCTTCGTTTTGAAGAAAAAAGTGCTACCTGGTAGTCGTTTTCATCTTCGTAGTCATCTTCAAAGGCGTCTTCCGCAACACCAAAAAGGAACATCTGCTCAAAGCGCCGTTTTATATCTTCTGATTTTGGAATTTCCTTTACCTGTGAAAAATGTTCTGCAATTGAGCGTACTTTTTCTTCCAGAAGATCTTCGTCAATCGGTTTTACAAAGTATCCCTGCGCACCGTAATTCATTGCCTCTCTTGCAAATTCAAAGTCCGAAAATCCTGACAGAATAAGAAAGTTTGTTTTTGACTTTAGTCCTTCCGCAGCGTTTTGTTCTGCAATTTTTTTAAGAACTTCAACTCCTGTAAGCCCCGGCATTTTTATATCCAGAAGAACAAGATCGGGGTTGAGTTCTGAAATCTTTTCAAAAGCTTCCTGCCCGTTTCCTGCTTCACCGCAGATTGAATAGCCGCAGTCTTTCCAGTCAATGATTTTTTTTAGTCCGTTTCTGATACTTTCTTCGTCGTCCGCAATAAATACTTTTAGCATATTACCCCAGTTTTGTTTCGTAATCTTATTCTGTAACAGGAAGGCGTATCGTTATTGATGTTCCTTCTCCAGCTGTACTTGTTATTGTCAGTCCGTACTCGCTTCCGTAATAGAGTTTGATTCTCTGGTTTACGTTTACAAGACCGATTGATGTTGAAATTTCTTCAACAGGTGTTGTCCTGAGTTTGTTGTTAAGGGCTTCCAGTTTGTCTTTTTCTATTCCGCAGCCGTTGTCCTGAATGGTAATAATCAATTCGTTTTTGCCCGAAACAGCTGTTTCTGTGCGTATAATAATGTAAATGAAGCCTCCTGAAATTTTTGATTCAAGCCCGTGTGAAAAAGAATTTTCTACAATAGGCTGGATTAAAAGAGGAAGTATGTTTATTTTTCTTGCATCGCACAAAAGCATTATGTCGTAGGAAATCCTGTTTTCAAAGCGCTTGTGCTGAATTTCAAGATAGTTGTTTACAATTTCTATTTCCTGAAAAAGAGGCACGCTTGTTCCGCTTACAGAAAGATTGTAGCGCAGTATTTTTGCCAGAAGCCTGAGCATATGCGGAACGTCTTTGTCGCTGGATTCAAGCGCCTTCATTCTTATATGTTCAAGAGTGTTGAATATGAAATGTGGATTAATCTGCGCCGAAAGCATTTTGAATCTTATGTCATTCTGTCTTGCAAGCAGTTGTTCTTTTTCTAGATTGCGTATGTAAACTTCGTCAATGAGGTTTTTGATATTGTGCGACATATCACAGACTGCATCATAAATTTCTGAAAATTCATCATGTCCGCCGATTGTTTCGGGAATTTCAAATTTTTTTGCAACAACATCTTTTATTCCGTAGCGTACTTTGTCTACGCGCTTTTGTATGTAGAAAGAAAAAATAAAAATGGCCATAAGTGAAAAAGCCATGCATTCAAGAAGAACAAAAATTACAGTTTTTACGATTCTTGTCGTTGCATCATTCAGCCTGTCAAGCGGAATTATATAGAATATTTCAAGCGGATCCGAGATTCCGTGTGAAGGGTAAAATGTTTTTTTCATAAGCCCTGTTTTTTTTCCGTCTATTTCTGTTTCTGAAATGCCGTCGTCAGGTTTGTTGTTGTCTATATACATTTTTCTGACGGCAGATTTTTTTAATCCTGAATTATCTGCAGCCGAAGAAAACAGCACAATTCCGTTTTGCGCAATAAAAGTGTGGTACGTTATGTTGTCAAGGTTTTTGTCTATGTAGGAATGGTTTAAGTTTACCGTCAGAACACCTATGAATTTTTTTTCGGTTTCTTCCCAGACAGAGCGTACATTAGAGAGCGTGTATTTCCCTGTTACCGAGTCGCGCTTGTATGTCCAGAACGGCTGACCTCTGTTTTTCTTTGCTTTCTGGAACCATGGTGTATTTTCTGTTTTTGGGGTACTGCGCATGATAAACGAATTGTCAAGAAGCGTTTCGTTGTTTGTATAAAGTCTTATGCTTGAAACCGAATTGTATACCGTCATAAATTCATCTATAAAGGCCAGGTTTGTGTAAGCATTATAAACTTCTTTCGTTCCGTGGAATTCAGTTTGGATTATGGATTTTACAGTCCTGTTTACGTATATTCTGTCCGAAAGATCCGAGACTTCGCGCATTATATTGTTAAAAAAAGTTTCTGTCTTTTCAAAAGAAGATTCTGCCTGCTGCATTTCCCAGAAGGCAAGCGTTTTGTAAAGCCATGAAGTTGTAAAAAAAGCCATTATCAGAATTGGAGCAAGAAAACTGATGACGTACAGAATGAGAAGTTTGTTTTTTATCTTGAGATTACCAAGTAATTTTGAAATAAGTTGCATTTTTTCCCTTGACAAATTTTGAATGCGTCTATAATAATACCACACTTATGGAGATAATGCCAATGAAAAATAATTTTCCCTTTAACGACACATCCCTTGATCTTGAAAGCAGAGTTAAAAATCTTATAGGTAATCTTACACTTGAAGAAAAAATATCGCTTATTCCCACACAGCAGGCGGCCGTTCCCCGTCTTGGAATTGAAGCCTATGATATAGGTGCAGAAGGTGCACACGGCTTTGTAGACAGAAACGGACTTTCCACTGTTTTTCCGCAGACAATTGCCCTCGCGTCTACGTGGAACAGGGAACTTTTGTTCAAAATAGGGCAGGTTATCGGAACTGAAGCCCGCGCTTACTACAACAAAAACAAACACGGCGGAACTTCACTCTGGTTTCCTACAGTCGATATGGAAAAAGATCCGCGCTGGGGCCGTACAGAAGAAGGTTACGGCGAAGATCCTTTCCTTGCCGGCGAACTTGCTTCTGAAATTGTGCGCGGTACTCAGGGAGACGATCCTTTTTATGTAAGAGCCACGTGTGCACCCAAGCATTTCTTTGCAAACAACAACGAAAAGGACAGAGTGTCATGTAGCTGTTCAGTAAGTGCGCGTAATATGCGCGAATACTTTCTTGAACCGTTCCGCCGCGTGTTTGAAAAGGGAAGGCCTTTTTCTATCATGACGGCATACAATGAAGTAAACGGAATACCGATGATACAGCATCCTGCAGTGGGTGATATTGTAAAAAAACAATGGGGCCTTGAAAACAGAGGACACGTTGTTTCTGACGGGGGGCGATGTAAGCATGACTGTTACTGCACACCATTATTTTGCCGATCACGCGCAGACAATTGCTGCTTCGTTCAGGGCAGGTTCAGACAGTATGACAGACCAGCCGTCAATGGTTATTCCTGCGGTAAAATCTGCTCTGGAACAGGGACTCATTTCTGAAGAAGAACTCGACCTTCATCTTGCAAACATCATGCGCGTAAGATTCAGGCTGGGACATTTTGATTCAGACTGTCCTTACAATTCAATTGATGAAAGCAGCATGATGACACAGGAATCAAAGCAGCTTGCAAGACAGGCTGCAGTCCAGTCAGTTGTCCTTTTGAAAAATAAGTGCAACCTAAAAGAAAAAAAGCCCCTTCTTCCGCTTGATGCAAAAAACTGCGGGCATGTGGCTGTAATAGGACCGCTTTCTGACAAAGTCTATACCGACTGGTACAGCGGGAACCCTTCCTATACAGTTTCGCCGCTTGAAGCCCTTGAGCGTGAACTTGGGGACAAAGTTATATTCGAGTCCGGAAACGATGAGATTTCTTTTTCTACAGACAATGGTGTTCCGCTTTCTCTTTCTGCAGCCGGAATCCTTGAGCCTTCAGAAAAAAGAGAAGCGTCTGTATTTGTACGGGACGACTGGGGGTGGGGTGCAAATACCCTTTATTTCGCAGAACGCAAAATGTATCTTCAGACAGTTGATGATCTTCCTTTTGACCACCAGCCGTCATCTGAAGAAATTGAACAGTTCAAAAAAAACGGAAGCCCCGGAAAAATTGTCTGTTCAGCAAAAAATACTGTAAGCTGGTTTGTCTCACCGCTGTTCAACATAATTGACAATGAGGCAGACGACGGTAGTAAATGCGTAATGATCAGAAGCTGGAACGGAAAATCTCTTGGTGTAAACGGAACTTCGCTTGAATCCGTTCAGAATGACAACCCGCAAAACTTTAAAATGCATGTTGTAAAGGACGGACTTAAGGCAGCAGAAAATGCAGCGTCAAAGGCAGACACAGTTCTTGTTTTCTGTGGAAGCAATCCCATGATAAACGGAAAGGAAGAAGTGGACAGGCCTTCGCTTAATTTACCGCCAAGGCAGCTTGAACTTATAAAGAGAATAGTTTCTGTAAACCCGCGTGCGGCTGTAATTCTTGTTTCGGGGTATCCCTATGCAAAAGATTCTGTTCTTGAAGAGGTTCCGTCACTTTTGTGGTGCGGCCACGGAATGCAGGAAGAAGGAAATGCCCTTGCAGACATTCTGCTTGGAAAAGAGTCACCGTCGGGAAGGCTGCCTTTAACCTGGTACAACAGCGAAAGTGAACTGCATGACATGATGGACTACGATGTAATTGTATCAGGAATGACATACAGATATTTTGAAGGAAAGCCTTGGTTTGCATTCGGACACGGACTTTCTTATTCTGAATTTGAATATTCAGGCTTTAAAGTTTCTTCTGACAGAATTACAGAGCAGGGTGCAGAAGTGAGTGTAACTGTAAAAAATACAGGAAGTGCAGATGCTGCCGAAGTCGTCCAGCTTTATGCATCTTCAAAGGGCGGCCATGAGTGGATCAAAGTACCAAAACTGTTCCTTGCAGGATTTGAACGCGTGTTTCTCAAAAAAGGTGAATCGCGCACGGTTACGTTCAGAATATCTTCGGCTGACTTTGCGGTCTGGGACGTTACAAGGGATTGTTTTTTCACACAGAGCGGAACGTGTACTCTTCGGGCAGGTTCTTCGAGTGACAATTTGAAATGCACAACATCCCTTGAACTTTGCGGCGGAACAATACCTCCGCGCAGAACAGACAGTTGGGTGTATGCATGGAACTATGACAGCTGTTATGGCACAAGACTTCATGAAAGAAGAGGAAGCCCTGTTCCGGCTGTGTTTGCGAAATCTGAAAAAGAACGCGCCTGTGTAACGTACATGGACTGTATCTTTGAAGACTGTTCTGACACCTTTACTGCAGAATTCTGTGCCGAAGGTGAGTGTTATGCCGAACTTCGTGACGGTTGTGAAAACGGCACTCTTATTATGCGCGCTCTGCTTCCTGTAACCGGCAATATCTGTTCTGTTCCGGGAACACCGGAGCGTGCGGCCTGGACACGGATGAGCTTTAAGACAGGGAATTTTGCCGGTGTAAAAAATCTTTGCCTTGTTTTGGAAGGAAACTGCGGAATTCAGAAATTCAAAATAAATAAAGGTTTTTTATGTAAAACTTAAGGTTTTAATACCTGAAAGGTGGCCGTATCCTATAAAGTGCATAGGACATAAGCTGAAGGAAATGTTTATTGCCCAGCTTTTAAAATTAATTTTATGACTTTATTTTAAAGGAGCGGTCATGAAGAAAAAGTTATTTTTGTCGGTTGCAGCATTGACGGCTGCAGCTGCCATTTTGTTTACAGGATGTGAAAGTTCCGGTTCATCTTTGCCTGGTGCCGTAAACCCGCAGTACACCCAGAAGGGATGGAAGAGTGCAAAGATTGTTGGCGGAGGAATGATTCCGGGTATTATTTTCAATACTACACAGCCCGGTGTTGCTTACGTCAGAACCGATATGGGAGGAGCCTACCGCTGGCATCCGCAGAGTGAAAGTTGGATTCCTCTTACAGACTTTGCAGGCGTAGAAGATTACGGACGACTTGGAATTGCAAGTATCGCAACTGATCCTGTAGAGCCCAACCGCGTTGTCATTGCTTCCGGTACATACACGAACGAATGGGAACAGGGACCGTCGCAGATGCTCGTTTCTGAAGATTACGGCGATACATTTACAAGAATCGACATGTACAAGAGCGACGGAACTCCGCTCAAGATGGGCGGCAACATGCCTGGACGCGGAGTCGGTGAACGCCTTGCAATAGACCCCAACGACAACAAGACAGTTTACTTCGGAAGTTTCGGTGACGGACTTTACCGCAGCCGTGACTACGGACATACATGGGAAGAAGTAAAATCTTTCCCAAAAAAGGGAAATGTCTATGACGAAGGATTTTCCACATGGTCACACTTTGAGCACTACTTCGGAATTATGTGGGTTCTTTTTGACCCTGCATCGGGAACAGCAGGTAGCGGTTCTAAAAACATTTATGTTGCCGTAGCAGATACCGGAACAACAATTTACGAGTCAAACGACGCTGGTGCAACCTGGCATCCTCTTGCCGGCCAGCCCGACATTGGACAGGAGCTTACTCTTCCTGCATACGAACCGGGTTCCGCCTCGAAAGAAAAGAAACATGCGCACATGACAGGTGAAAGCTGTTCCTGCAAAAAGTATTATCCAATTAAGGGCGTTTATTCACCCAAGGGAGAACTTCTTGTAACATACAACCACGGATTCGGTCCGTACAGTTCTGCTTACTGGGGTGGAGCTATCTGGAAGTACAACTTTACTACAAAGGAATGGACAGATATTTCACTTCCAAAGCATGATCCTGACCCGAGCCGCGTTACACTTGACAGAGGTGTGGGTTCTGTTGCCGTTGACCGCCAGAATCCCGACACACTTGTTGCCGTTACCCTTAACGAATGGTGGCCTGACGAATACATTTACCGTTCAACTGACGGCGGAAAAACCTGGGACCCCATCTGGTACATGGACGGATACCCCAACCGCGTAAACAAGTACACTCTTGACATTAAGGATTCACCGTGGCTTGACTGGGGCGAACAGAAGGCACTTCCTGAGCAGAACCCCAAGCTTGGCTGGTGTATTGCCGACATCGAAATAGATCCTTTTGACAGCAATGTACTTATGTACGGAACAGGTGCCACAATTTACGGAACACACAATCTTACTGACTGGGACAAGGGCAAGAGAGTTAACTTTACTGTAATGGCCGACGGAATCGAAGAATGTGCAATTCTTGACCTTATAAGCCCGCCTGAAGGTGCAAACCTCATTTCCGGAATGGGAGACATCGGCGGATTCGTTCACTATGACCTTAACAAAGCATCTACAATGATTGTTAACCCGAATATTGCAGGCGTAAACAGCCTTGACTATGCGCAGGAAGATCCATACTTCATCGTAAGAATGGGTGACGGAAAACTTATGTACACAGAAGATGGCGGCGACAACTGGTCTCCTGTAGGCAAATTCCTTGAAGGTGCAGACAAAGGCTGGAGCGGTGTAACAGCAGTTTCTCCTGATACTTCTGTAATAGTATGGGCACCGGGAAATCTTGTTGCCAACTGGTCAGATGACCTTGGACGCACATGGACAGAATGCAAAGGGCTTCCTGCTGGAGCAAAGGTTGTTTCAGACCGTGTAAACAGCAAAAAATTCTATGCATTCGGAAACGACGGAAAGACAGACACTTTCTATGCAAGTGAAGATGCAGGAAAGACATTTACTGCCGTAAATACAACATGGAATACAAGTTCAAGGAACCGTACTTCATGGGATTTGACTGCAGTAATCGGATGTGAAGGACACCTTTGGTTTGCAGCAGGTGAAGCAGGACTTTATCACAGTGAAGACGGCGGAAAAAACTGGACTTCAATAAAGGGATTCGATAATGCAATGATTATCGGTCTTGGAAAAGCAAAGGATAAGGATTCCTACCAGTCTCTTTACACCAACTCAAAGATTAACGGCAAATACGGAATCTACCGCTCTGACGATAAGGGCGCAACATGGATCCGCATAAACGATGATAAACATCAGTTTGGTGCCGCCAACTCTACAATAACCGGAGACCCGAGAATTTACGGCCGCGTATATCTCGGAACAAACGGACGTGGAATCATGTACCGCGATCTTGACTAGAAATAGTTAATATAAGAGCAAAACAGGCATTATGAAAGTCAGCGTTGACTTTCATAATGCCTTCTTTATTTTAAAAGGAAATCTTCAAACTGAACACCGGCACCGCCTTCTGTATCTTTTGAAAGAACAGCGCCTTCCAGTACAGAAAGAAATTCCGGCGGAATTCCGGGTGAAAGAATTTTTTCTGTTCTTAGAACTGCAATATCGCCTTCCAGAATTTTCCGGCCTTTTTTCATTGAGTGCATGTAATGAAGGGAACGGTTTGTTCTGCCGTAATTCTGTTTTTCACTTAAGGCAAGTTTTTTTATTCCGCTTCCGATGCATTTTATAACGAGGTCTTTGTCAAACTGCTGTGAAAGCTGTGAAACCGCCTGCATAACCGCTTCTTCTGGGATTCCTCTGTAAATGCAGTTAAGTTGTGCACCGCGTTCTTTTCTGAATCTTTCAAGAACTGCCTCTGCCTGTCTTGCGCAGTGTGCCATAAGCGCAAACTGTTCTGGTTCAAGGGCTACAGGGTCGTCAAGTCCGCTTGTATTTCTACTCAAAGTAATGTGTTTTTCTATAACAGTGGCCCCAAAAACAGCTGCCAGTGAAGGAACCAAAACAGGATCCATGCTGTGGTCGCTTATTCCGGTTGGAAGTCCGAAAATTTCTGCCAGTGTTTTAACGCATTTTACGTTGTATTCACTTTCCGGGGCAGGATAGCACGTTTCGCAGTGAAGAAGTGTCAGCGGTGCAAGGCCGTTTTTGTTTTTTTTGAATGAGTCTCCATCTGAATCTGAAGAATTTGATTTAAGAATAGAAACAGCGCGTTCGATGTCGCCAAGTGAAGAAACCCCGCTTGAAAGAATAATCGGAATTCTTCCATAATATTGCGCACACTCTTTAAGCAGCGGAATATGGTTTACTTCGGGGCTTGCTATTTTTATTGCGTCAGGATTTATTTCCGCCAGCTCGTGAAGAGATTTTATTCCGAATGGGGAACATGCAAACAAAAGTCCCTTTCCGTGTGTATATTCCAGGCATTCAACAAAAAAGTCTTTGTTTACTTCAAGTTCCCTGAATCTGTCAAAAAGAGGGATTTTTCCGCCCGGAAGATTTACAAATCCTGTCTTCGGGTGAAGAATTTCGTCTGCGTACACCCACTGGAATTTTACGCAGTCGGCTCCTGCTTCCTTTGCAGCATTAATGAGTTCTTTTGCCTTTGAAATTGAGCCTGTGTGGGCTGTTCCTATTTCTGCAATTATTGTCATGAGCAGATAATATTCCAAATAGAGCGTTTTTTCAATCTTAAAAATGCTTGTGCGGTTTGTGCATTTTTTTTTGCGTTAAGGGAATTTTTTTTCAGGAACATTCTGCACTTACCAAAAGGCGTTTCTGGCAGTCAGGGTATAGAATTTTATATTTTGCGGTGCTATAATTTTGCCATTATGCTGAAACCTTTAATGAAATTAATCAAGGCGCTTAGCTCAAACACTGATCCCGGTGCTTTGGCCCATGCGTTTTCTTGCGGAATCCTGCTTGGATTTCTTCCGAAGGATAACATGCTCTGGTATGTACTTTTCATCTTCATTTTTTTCATGCGAATCCAGCGCTCGGTTTTTTCACTTGTTACAGTTGCCGCGTCACTTCTGGCGGCTCTTTTGGATCCCGTGTTTGATTCTGTCGGATACTGGATACTGACACTTGGAGGAGCCCAGAACTTTTATGCTGCGCTTTTGGAAATTCCGTTTGTTGCGTTTACAAAATTCAACAATACAGTTGTTATGGGCGCTTTGGTTGTGGGACTTGCTTCTTACATTCCCTTCTATATAGTGGCGCGCGTTTTCATATATCTGTGGCGTAAATATCTTGCTGAATCTGTACGAAAACTCAAGCTTGTCAAAATGCTCAAGCAGATTCCTCTCATTACAAAAATTACAGAAATGGCAGGGAAGTAATTTATGGAAAAAAAGACAGACAAAAAAACAGAAAAAAAGACGGTTGCAAAAAAAACTGCACCCAAAGAAAAAAAACAGAAGAAAGAAAAGGCAGAAAAAAAACTTCCTTTTTCAAAACTGCCTTCGCTTTTTAAAAAGTCATTTACGCAGAAAAAGTTTGACTCAAAAATCCTTAAAAAAATCTATATCCAGTCCGACCGCGAAAACGTCAGTTCACTTTTTGTTAAGGGAGCAAATCCAAAAAAAGTTGAACTTCTTGCCGTTCCGCGCGACAAAACTTTTACAAAAAAAGAGATTTTAAAGTACAAAACCCTTGCAAAAGAAATCAAAGGCCAGAAAGGACGCTTTAAGCTTCTTCCGCTGGTTGCAGTCGTGGCTTTTTGTGCAGTAGTCGGAATAGTGGTTACAACATTCAAAAATCCGATTGCGGCAAAAATAATACGTTCGGGATGTGAAAATGCATTCGGTGCAAAAACAGATGTAGGAAAAGTCAATCTTGAAATTTTTGGCACGTCACTTACGGTAGAAAATCTTGCCGTAGGAAACAAAGACGATGTGATGAAAAATCTTTTCGAAGCACAGAAAATCGAGGTTGCCTTTAGTCTTACCCGAGCACTTCGCGGAAAATTCGATGCACAGAATCTTGAAGTTTCAGGTATTGCGTTCGGTACAGAAAGAAAATCAAGCTGCGAACTTCCGGCAAAGGCAAAAAAAGAAAAGAAGCAGAAGGCAGAACAAAAAGACAGCGCCTTTATGACATCCCTTAAAGCAAAGTCAGATTCTGCAATAGAAAACCTTAAGTCAGAAACGGCTTCCATGCTTGGCGGAACAGATGTTGAAAGCATTGTTGCAAACGTTCAGTCCCAGCTAAAAACACAAGCCGCCTCGGAACAGGCTGTTGCACAAAGTAAGGAAATGATTGCAAAGTGGCAGTCCAAACCTGCAGAAATAAAAACACAGGTTGACTCATTTTCTTCAAGTGTAAGCGAACTCCAGTCCCTGAATGTATCCAACATTAAAGATGTTCAGTCATTGAAAAATGCACTTGCAAAGATTGACTCTGCAATTAACCAGGGCAGGAACCTTCAGAAAACAATGACATCGGTTTCGGGAGAGATAAAAACAGATTCGCAGACAGTCCAGTCACTGGCAGCCTCTGTTCAGGAAGCAGTAAAGCACGATACTGATTTTGCCGCACAAAAACTTTCTTCTGCTGCCGATGCCTTCAAAAACGCAGGCAACATCTTTAATTCAGCACTGGATTCAATCGGATACGGCGTTTTGGGCAAATACTACCCTTATCTTAAAAAAGGTGTGGATATGGTTTCGCAGATGAAGTCCGATTCCGCAAGAAGAGCCGGAACTTCTGACAAAAAGAAGGAAGCAAAAAGAAAAGAGTCCAACCGCCGTCTTCCCGGAACAACTTTCTGGTTCGGTTCACAGAGTCCTGCTTTTCTTATTGAACGCGCTTATGTTTCAGGCGAAGGATTTTCTGCCGAAGCAAATTTCATTACAAGTGACCAGGACCTTTTGGGAAAACCGTCAACAGCCAACGGAAAATTCGTTTATTCAGGCGTGACACATTCTGCAGATCTTGTTGTAGATGCACGCTCATATTCCAAAGAGCCTTTGATTGCCGTAGAATATAGCGGAAAAGGTTTCCCTCTTGAAGTAGACGGAACAAAAATTGCTGTCTCAAGCGGAATTCCTTCTGTAAGCGGAACAGCTTCTGTGTCTCTTAAAGGTTCGGCAGGAAAAGACACTTTTGCGGCTTCGGGACGTGTTGGTGTTAACCCTGTAAAACTTACTTCAGACGGATTCAGCAGCGAAACTGTTACAAAGTATTATAACCAGGCACTTTCTTCTGTAAGCCGCCTTGATTTAGGATATACAGCCGCTTTCACAGAAGCCGCGGGCGTAAATCTAGCCCTTACCGGAAACTTTGCAGATCAGTTTGCAAAGGCTCTTGAAACTGCCGCCCGCTCAATTGGTTCAGATGCAAAGAATGCGGCTCTTGCAAAGATAAACGCTTCCATAAAAGAATCTTCTGGTGGAGCGCTTGCAAAGGTAAACGAATTTATGGGCATTAAGGGAGATATTGACTTGCAGAATACAAATCTGTCAGATATTCAGAAAAAACTCGATGCCAAACGTGCCGAAATCGAAAAAAGAATCCAGGACAGTGCCAAAAGTGCAGTCGGGGATGCTTTGAAGGGCGCAACATCAGGTTCTGTAAAAAATCTGTTCGGTACTCTCAAACAATAGTGACGTCAGAAAAACTCCGTTGCCTGTTCCTCAGTGTACAGACTCCGGGGTTTACATATTGACCTAATCTTCCATAATATGGTATAGTATTAGTCACAATCTGTATTTATTAGAGGAGTTTCCAATGTCAGGACATAGTAAATGGTCTACCATCAAACATGCAAAGGGTATCGCAGATGCCAAGCGCGGACAGTTGTTTACGAAATTTATCAAGGAGATTTCTATTGCCGCAAAGATGGGAGGCGGTGATCCTAACTCCAACCCGCGTCTCCGCACAGCCGTTCTCAAGGCACGTGCAGCTTCAATGCCTAAGGACAATATTGAGCGCGCAATCAAGAAGGGAACAGGTGAGCTTGGTGCTACATCTTATGAAGAACTTGTATACGAAGGATATGCTCCAGGCGGAATAGCCGTTCTTGTAGATGTTCTTACAGACAACAAGAACCGTGCAGCTGCCAACGTTCGCAACTACTTTACAAAGAACGGCGGAAACCTCGGAACTTCAGGTTCTGTAAGCCGCATGTTTGACCGCAAGGGTGTAATTGAGTACGATGCAGAAAAAGTAAGCGAAGACGAGATTATGGAAGTTGCTCTTGAAGCCGGTGCAGATGACATCGTAACAGAAGACGGAGTTGTAACAGTAACTACAGATCCTGCTTCTTTTGATTCTGTTCTTGAAGTTCTTCAGGGAAAGGGATTCGAGTCTCTTTCTGCAGAAGTTTCCATGGTTCCGCAGGTTTATACTGCAGTTGATGCAGATACAGCAAAAAAGATTCAGAAACTTATCAACAAGCTCGAAGAAGATGAAGACGTTCAGAATGTTTACACTACAGTAGAATATCCTGATGACTTTGACCCGGACAGCGTAGCCTGAGTTTTTTAAGTTGAATTTTACGGCGCTTTCCTAACCGAAGGCGCCTTTTTTATTTGGTGGAATATGGGAACAGTTAAGCGGATAATGGGAATAGATCCTGGTCTTGCCCACACGGGGTTTGGCGTAATTGACTTCTGTGCAGGTAAAATAAAGCTTGTGAGTTACGGGGTGATTGAAACTTCTGCGCAGGATTCCCATGAGATAAGACTTCTTTCCATTTACAACAGGCTGGAAGCGGTTGTAAAAGAATTTGCCCCTGATGAAGCCGAACTTGAAACTTTGTATTTTTCGCGGAATTCTTCCAGTGCGCTTGCCGTAGCCGAAGCAAAAGGTGTTGCAACTCTGTGTCTTGCAAAACTTGGAATTCCTGTTTTTATGTATACTCCCAATCAAATCAAGAATACAGTTACAGGATCTGCCTCGTCAGATAAAGATGTTGTGGGCCGCTATGTTCAGATACTGCTTAATCTGAATGAAGTGCCGCATCCCGACCACGCTGCCGATGCTCTTGCCGGTGCCATAACCCATGCACACAATTATTCGCACTTGTAATTCTCTTCTATATAAATTAAACTGAGCCTCATGGATTTAAACGACTATCGGCTGAATGCGTATGCTCACGCTTCAAAAATTTCAGATGATAAAGATGAAAAAAAATCAGAGCACCCGAAAAGTGTTTCAAGGGAAATAAGGCATTCTTCACCAAAGGGAAGGGAGCCTCTTGTACATAAACCCATTTTTGACCGTGTTAACAGTCGACTTTCAGAAATTTCGCAGCAGGCAAAACAGGACCAGCTTGAAAAAGACAATATAAAGCAGGCTGAACTTGCCGCAAAAACAGGCGCGTGGTTCCAGAAAAAAAATGCCACCGACGATGATGTACGTGAAGCTGCAAGTGCACTTACATCAGGCGGGCTTTTAAAAGTTCCCGGTGCAGCCGGCGAAGAAGACGGAATATACCGACGCGTTGCAAAATTTCTTGTAATAATCGGTGTAGATGAAGCGGCAAAAATTATTCCGCATCTTACCGAAGAGCAGACAGAAAAAATTATTCCTGAAATTGCTACAATCCGTTCAATAGAGCCCGAAGAAGCAACTCAGATTTTGGAAGAATTTGATTCTCTTGTAAAAAAAGCCCGCGAAGAAGGTGGAATCGAAACTGCCCGCAATATTCTTACAAAAGCGTACGGTACAAAAAAAGCCGAAGATCTTCTGAGCCGTTCCGTAAAATTCCCCGAAGGAAAACCCTTTGACTATCTTGAAGACGCAGACCCTGAACGTATTGCGCTTTTGATTTCGGGCGAGTCGGTCGGTGTTCAGGCTCTTGTTCTTTCACAGATTGAACCGAAGAAAGCTGCGGCTGTAATAAATTCATTTGATGTTCAGAAAAAGAAAGATATTATTCTGCGTCTTGCAAAAATGAAGCCTGTTGCTCCTGAAGTTCTGGAAGAAATAAACAAAAGTCTTCACGAAAAAATGCTTACCCAGAATACAGAAAATTCACGCAACCTTGACGGACGCGGAGTTCTGGCCCAGATTTTAAAGAGAATGAGTCCTTCTGCAGAGTCGGGAATTATAAATACACTTAGCGAGCAGGATCCCGAACTTGGTGCTGACTTGAGGCGTCGGCTTTTTACAGAAGAAGATGTTATCGGAAGCGACGACAGGTTTATTCAGAATAAGCTTCATTCAATGGAAGACAAGGATATTGCAATTCTTATACACGCAAAAAGTGATGATTTCAGAAACAAAATTCTTAAAAATGTTTCTAAAACTCGCGGTGAAATTATTCTTGATGAAGAAAGGCTTGCCGGAACAATTTTGCGCCGTGACAGTGAAGCAATAACTTCTGCTTTCTTTTCTTATCTCAGGCGTGCATGGGAAAACGGAGACCTGAGGGTTTCGGGCCGCGATGAAGATGAGGTTTATGTATGAAAAAAAATCAGATATACAAAGGATTCAAAGTACTTGAGATTATTCCGGTAGAAGACTGTGATTCTACCGGAATTTGGCTTAAGCATGAAAGAACAGGACTTGAAGTTTTTCATCTTCTCAATTCAGATGAAGAAAATACATTTGCCTTTGCTTTCAGAACACCGGTTTCTGACAGTACGGGAATTGCCCATGTTCTTGAACACTGTGTTTTGTGCGGTTCCGAGCGATATCCTGTACGAGACCCTTTTTTAAGACTTTCCAACCAAAGCGTTACAACTTATCTTAATGCATATACCGCCCAAGACAGAACTGTTTTTCCGGCAAGTTCACTTATCAGATCTGATTATTTTAATCTCATGTCAGTTTACGGAGATGCGGTTTTCTTTCCTCTTCTGCGGCCTGAAATTTTTATGCAGGAATGTCACCGGCTTGAACTTGAAGGAAACACGCCCAAAATCCAGGGTGTAGTTTTTAACGAAATGAAGGGAAATTATTCTTCTTTTGACTGTGTGGCCGGAGATGCCGTAGACAGGGCTGCCCTTGCCGGAACAGAGTATGCTTTTGATTCAGGCGGGGACCCTCTTGTGATTCCGTCGCTTACTCTTTCAAAACTGCGCGCATTTCACAAGAAATATTATTGTCCTGCAAACTGCCTGCTTTTTCTTTACGGAAACATTCCTACAGAAGATCAGCTGGATTTTGTAGAAAAGAATTTCCTGTCGCGTATAAAAGACGCAGGCCGCACAGCTCGTTTTCCAAAAGAAAATTTCGATGCCAGAATAAAAAGACGTGTGCGCGACTTTGGTCCTGCAGATGACGGTTCTTCTGAAAAAGGCGATTCTTCAAAAAACATTGCTTCTGCCGTCTGGAGAATAGGAGAGTGTGCCCAAAAGGAATGTGTTTCTGAACTTTCCATGGAGCTGATGTTTTTGGGAGAACTTTTGTGGGGTGACGACTGTGCTCCTGTGGCAAAAGCGCTTCTTGACAGCAACCTTGGTGAAGACATTGCGCCTCAGTCCGGTGAAGGAATAAACACACGCTATTTTACAATGTGTGTAGGGCTGCGCGGAATAAAAACTTCTGATGCAAAAAAAATGGACAGCGTAATAGACAAAGCGCTTTCAGAAATATGTTCCAACGGAATAAAAAAGGAAGATCTTGAAAGAACATGCATGGGCTTTGATTTTTCAAACAGGGAAATCAGAAGATTCCACGGACCTTATTCACTTGTTATCCTGCGGCGCTGTCTGAGGGGTTGGTGTTACGGAAAGACACCATGGGAAACTCTTTTGTTCAGAAGCCAGTTCGAAAAACTTCGTTCAAAAATCATTTCCAACCCGCAATATATTCCTCAGCTTGTAAAAAAATATCTTTTGGACAACACCCGCCGCTCTCTTGTAACCGTAGAGCCGTCTTCTTCCTGGTCAAACCGTCGTTTACGTGAAGAAAAAAAACTTTCCAAAAAAATGTTTGCCGCGCTTGGAAGAAAAAAAGTTGAACAGTCTCTTTCAAAAATGAAAAGGTTCCAGTCGCTGGCAGAAGACGAAAATATAGTTCCGAGGGTTTCTGTTTCTGACCTCTGCGAATTCAACGATACAATAAAAATTGCAAAAAAAACGGCAGGTACAATTCCTTTTTATGAAAGTACAGAAGCAACAAACGGAATTGTCTATGCAGATGTTGCTTTTCCTGCCGATGTTCTTACCCCACAGGAATACACCCTTATTCCGCTTCTGGCCTCATGCGTTACAGAAATGGGCTGGAAAAACATGAAGTGGGATGCTGCACAGTCACTTATCCAAAGAATTACCGGCGGATTCGGCTGTTATCCGAGAACTTCAAATGTTTCTGCCTGTTCCGCCGCCGCTGTACAAAAAAATCCGCTGGTTGTAGGAAGAGACTGGCTTATATTCCATTTTAAGGTCCTTCAGGAATATACTGGTGAAGCTTTTTCGCTGCTTTCTGATTGTCTTTTGAATACAGACTTTTCTGATCTTGACCGTCTCTCTGATATTCTTCGTGCCGACTTCAATAATGCCTGTTCTTCGCTTGTTCCGGGGGCGCATTATTTTTCTTCAATGCGTTCAATATGTACCGTAAACAGAAGCTGCGCAGTCCACGAAATTTGGGAAGGTGTTTCATCTGTATTTTTCCTTGCCGAATACAAGTCAATGCCGCTTGAAAAACTTTCTTCTCTTTTGAAAAGTACATTCAGCAAAATAAAAAAAGCCGGGGCAGTCCTTCACATTACGGCTGATTCAAAGTCAATGAAAAATGCAAAAAAGTATTCACTTGATTTTATTCAGAAAATGTCCCTTCATGCTCCCGTAGAAAAACGAATATCTTCTGAAAAAGAATTCTTTGAACTTACAGAACTTCCTGGAAAGACCGTCATTTCTTCAGAAAAAAAAGAAGCAGACGAAGTTATTCTCATTCCCGGTACGGTAGGGTTTGCGTCCTGTGCCGTAAGAAGTTCCAGCTTTGACACAAAAAACTGCATGTCAGACGAAGTACTTTCGCATCTTCTTGAAACTTCGGAACTCTGGAATTCTATACGTACTGCAGGCGGCGCTTACGGTGTGTATTTTTCCCCAAACAGCGACTGTTCCATGACAAGATTTACCACTTACAGAGACCCGTCCCCGTTTGACTCGCTCAAGGTGCTGGATTCCTGTCTTGAAAAACTTTCTGACAGAACTTTTACAGAAGATGAAGTTGAAAAGGCCGTAACCGGTGTTTATTCCGGCGAGATTGAACCGCGCACACCGGCCGCAAGGGGACAGACGGCATTTATGTGGGAACTTTACGGGCTTACCAATGCCCAGCGCAAAAGAAGGCTTTCAAGGCTGCTGTCTGCTACTGTCAAAGATCTGCGTTCTGCGGCAAAACGTTATTCTCAGGCTCCTAAGGCAGGAAAAAGAGTTGTTTTTTGCGCAAAAGAGATGATTTCTGATAAAATTTTAAAAAAATGTGGTAAAATTATCAAATTACCGTTATAATTGATATGAATACAAAGAAAGGAAGATTCCATGGATAAAAAAACTACATTGCAATTGGCAGAACTTATGCGGCAGCTGGTTTCGGACGTACAGGGTGCCCCGTATCCCGGAAATAATTTTGAGCCGGAATTATATACAATTTGGTATGAACATGTTCAGAGAAATGCCCAGAATTGCTTTGAATTTCTGGATGCCAATTTCCCCGCAGACAAAAAGGAATTTAACGAAACTCTGAAAAAAATGTTCAAATAGGAACCATACGTTGCCGAAAATAGACTGTAGAAAGCAGTAACTTTTTTTGGTGGACCATATGGTAATGAAGAAAATCAACCGCAACGAACGCTTTATGCTAAGAGGCTCTCTTAGAAAAAACGGATTTGATCGTTGGAGACTTGTAACAAATGCAATAAGCTGTGTTACAGGTGAAGAAAAAACTTTCTTTATTGAATTTTATATTGTTAATCCGCTGTTGTCCCCGGACGAATGTGTAATGGGATTTAAAAACCGTTGCGAACCTTCGCCCGAGGAACTTCAGTATGCTCTTGCCGGAACAGAATCTGCAAAAAATATTGCCCAGGAAAAATATGTTTCCCCGTCTTTTCTTATGATAAAGGCAGGCTGTCTTTCGGGAAGATGTGTCCAGATCAACTCTTATTTTCCCTTTTCTTCAATAGACTTTGGTTCCGGAGAATATATTCTTTCCGTAAAAGATTTGTCTGAGCGTGTCTGTATGCTTTCTGATGACTGCTCTTGCGGAGAAGTTTCTGTAACAGAACAGGAACTTGTCAGAAAACCGGAACTTTTAGGAAATGCAGGTTCCATGTCGTGGAATCTTAAATTCAACAAGGTTATTTCATTCCGCCCCGACTACAGAACTTCAGATATCTGCTGGTCTGTTAACGGAGGCCGTACAGACTTTTCGGGCACGATTGTTCTGAATGAAGAAGAATTTATTGTTAATCCAAGAAAATCGTTCGGCTTTTGCGACAAAAACTGGGGACGCGATTTTGCTGTTCCTTATTTTCATTTGAGTTCTTCAAACCTTTTGAGCAGAATAAGCGGTAAAAATCTTTTGTCTTCATGCTTTGCACTACAGGGAATTTTTGGTAGCAAAATAGATGCTCTCATTTCCATTGAAGACCACAACTATGAATTCAGGGCTGCTTCGGGAAAAAAATATTCTGTCGAGTATGACTTTACAGAGCTTCCGTCAGATTCTGCCGACAGAAAACTCCACTGGAGCGTGAGTGTCCACAATACAAAATATGTTGTGGATATAGATATATTCTGTTTTTCTTCTTCGCTTCTGGTAAGGGATTTTGAATGTCCTGAAGGCGGCCGTTCCTTAATGAAGATTTTGAGCGGTGGTAAGGGAACCGGTGAAATACGCATTTACAAGTATGTTAAAAAGAATCTTGAACTTCTTGAACATGCCGAAATTTTTGACTGCCTGTGTGAATTCGGAAACAAAGAATATCCGCTCTGATTGATTTTATTTCATAGACACAACCTCCTTAAATCGAAGTTTACAGAGTTTTCCTAAATAAATTTGATTTTTTTCATTTAGTTTTGTATTTTCAAATTGAAGGCATAAAGTTCCCCTGGGATGGATTTTGGGAAACGGCCTTAATTAAAAATACGAGGTGAAAAATGAATTACGATCAAATGACGCTAAAAACCCAGGACGCGATTCAGGAAGCAAGTTCCATCGCCGCAAGAAAAGACCACGGAGAAATAGGAACAGAGCATCTTCTTTATGCTCTTCTTACACAGAAAGACGGAATTATTCCTCCGCTTGTGGAACGGATTGGTGTAAAAGTATCTGCTATACTTGAACCGCTTGAAAAACTTTTGGATTCTTATCCTGTCGTTACAGGACAGACACAGGTAAGCCTTTCTTCGGGTGCACAGAAAGTTCTTGCAAAGGCAGAAGGCGAAATGTCTGCCCTTAAGGACCAGTATCTTTCTACAGAACATATTTTCCTTGCAATGACCGCTTTTGATGACAAAACGGGTGATCTTTTGCGCCGTCTTGGCTGTACAAGGCAGGCTGCTCTTGAGTCACTGAAAGCTGTAAGGGGAAACCAGTCCATTGACTCGCAGGACCCCGAAAGCAAAATGCGCTCCCTTGAAAAATACTGTATTGATCTGACTGCACGTGCAAGACAGGACAAAATAGATCCTGTTATCGGACGCGATGAAGAAATAAGACGTGTTATGCAGGTTATAAGCCGCCGCACAAAAAACAATCCTGTTCTTATAGGTGAGCCAGGTGTCGGTAAAACAGCCATTGTAGAAGGTCTTGCCAGAAGAATCGCTTCGGGTGATGTGCCTGAAAGTCTAAAAAACAAACGCCTTCTTTCGCTTGATTTGGGACAGCTTGTTGCAGGTGCCAAGTTCCGCGGAGAATTTGAGGAAAGACTCAAGGGCGTTATAAATGAAGTTGCAAAGTCAGAAGGACAGATTATTCTGTTTATAGATGAGCTTCATACTATTGTTGGTGCAGGTGCCTCTGAAGGAAGCATGGATGCCGGAAACCTTTTGAAGCCGGCTCTGGCAAGGGGTGAACTGCATGTAATAGGTGCAACAACCCTTAACGAATACCGCAAATACATCGAAAAAGACGCCGCTCTCGAACGCAGATTTCAGCAGGTTTACTGTTCTGAACCGACTGTAGAAGATACAATCGCTATTCTGCGTGGTTTGCGTGACAAGTATGAGATTCATCACGGTGTAAAAATCAACGATGAAGCCCTTGTAGCCGCAGCAACGCTCAGCAACAGGTATATTACAAACAGGTTCCTTCCAGACAAGGCAATAGACCTTGTTGATGAAGCCGCCAGCCGCCTTAAGATGGAAATCGAAAGCCAGCCGGTTGAACTTGACCAGATTGAGCGCAAAATTCTTCAGCTTGCCATAGAAAAGCAGTCTCTTTCAAAGGAAGATGACCAGGCCAGCAAGGAAAGGCTCGAAAAGCTCGAAAAAGAACTTGCAGAATGTAAAACACGCCGCGATGCAATGAAACTCCAGTGGCAGAACGAAAAGCAGGTTATTGAAGGAAGCCGCAAGGTAAAAGAGGATCTAGAAAAAGCCCGCTTTGATGAAGAAAAATGCACTAGGGAAGGCAATCTCGAAAAAGCTGCCGAGCTTAAGTATTCTATAATTCCGGCTCTGGAGAAAAAACTTCAGGAAGAACAGAAGATGACAGAATCTTCTGCAAAGGGCTCAATCAGTGATGAAAGAAAGAGCCTGCTCAGAAAGGAAGTTACCGAAGAGGATATTGCCCGCGTAATAAGTTCGTGGACGGGTATTCCTGTTGCAAAGATGATGACCAGCGAAAAGCAGAAGTATCTTCAACTCGAAGAAGTTCTGCACAAGCGCGTTATAGGACAGGAAGAAGCAGTTAAGGCTGTTGCAGATGCAATAAGAAGAAACCGCGCAGGACTCAGCGACCCCAACAGACCGCTCGGAAGTTTCCTGTTTATAGGACCAACCGGTGTAGGTAAGACAGAACTTGCCAAGACTCTCGCCGATTTTCTTTTTAACGACGAAAAGTCCCTTACCCGAATTGATATGAGCGAGTACATGGAAAAATTCAGTGTGAGCCGCCTTATCGGTGCACCGCCGGGATACGTTGGTTACGATGAAGGCGGACAGCTTACCGAAGCCGTAAGAAGGCGCCCTTACAGCGTTGTTCTTTTGGACGAGGTAGAAAAGGCCCATCCTGATGTATTCAATGTACTTCTGCAGGTTCTTGATGACGGAAGGCTCACTGACGGACAGGGGCGCGTGGTTGACTTCAAGAACACGATAATCATTATGACAAGCAACCTTGGATCTGATCTTATTCTTGAGGCAAAAACACCTGAAGAAAAGAAAGCTCTTGGTGTAAAACTTGATGCCCTCCTGAAGCAGACATTCCGCCCTGAATTCCTTAACAGGATTGATGAAACCGTTATGTTCAATTCGTTGGGCCAGGACAATATACGCGGAATTGTACGCATCCAGCTCGAAAGGGTTGCTGCAAGGCTTTCGGAACGCAGGATTACACTCAAATTCGATGATTCTGCCGTTGATTTTATTGCCGAAAAGGGCTTCGATCCTGCCTTTGGTGCAAGACCTGTAAAGCGTGCTATTCAGAATTATGTAGAGAATTCTCTTGCCAGGGAACTTCTTGAAGGAAAATTCCCTGAAGGTTCTGATATTACAGCGTACAGGGCTTCTTCCGGTGAAGGACTGGAATTCAAAAGTGCTTGACAATAATTTTAGTTTGATATAAAACTAAAGTGTGAAAAATAGTTTTATATCAAACAATAAAGATGTTCTCCTCATGAGAAAAGCCATTCAGCTGGCTCTTCTTGGAGGGGGACATGTTCATCCCAATCCTCTGGTCGGGGCCGTTATTGCACGTAACGGGGAATTTCTGGCCGGAGGTTACCATCACGAATACGGCGGTCTTCATGCCGAACGTGACGCTTTGAAAAATGCTGCGGATTCCAATACCGATGTTAAAGGCGCAGACATGTATGTTACGCTTGAACCCTGCTGTCATACCGGAAAGCAGCCTCCCTGTACGCAGGCGATAATTGCTTCCGGAATAAAGCGCGTTATTGTTGGAAGCCGTGATCCCAATCCTCTTGTAAGCGGCAAAGGTTTTCTTGAACTTCAAAAAGCGGGAATTATTGTAGAAAGAGATTTTCTTCGTGATGAGTGCGATTCAATAAATAAAATTTTCTTCCATTATATTACAAAAAAAACACCTTATGTAATTGTAAAATATGCAGTTTCTGCCGACGGCCGTACCTGCGCAGATTCGGGTGACAGCAAGTGGATAACAGGTCCTTGTGCCAGGGAATATGTGCACAGAATGCGTTCCGGTGTTGCTGCAGTTATGACAGGCAGTGCAACGGTTGCAGCCGACAATCCGCTTCTTACATGCCGTCTTGAACCGTCAGAGAAATTCATTCCGCATAATCCCGTAAGAATTGTATGCGACACAAATCTTTCTGTTTCTCCTGAATGCGCACTTATGAAAACTGCGCGGGAAGTTCCTGTAATTATTGCCTGTTCCAAAAACAGTTTTTCAAAAAATCAGGATAAAGCGGCCGTTTTAAAAGATCTGGGCACAAAAATACTTTGTGTACAAGAATACGGCGGCCACCTTTCAATGCCGTCACTGCTTTGTGAACTGGGCAAAGAAGGTATAGACAGCATTCTTGTAGAGTCTGGCGGTACTTTAAGCGGTTCGCTGTTTTTTTCACCACGCGGATGCCTTGTAAATGAAGTCTGCTGCTTTATTGGTTCAAAAATTCTTGGCGGGCACCTTGCGCACGGGCCTGTAGGAGGGGACGGCTGCAGTAAAGTTTCAGAAAGCATAAGTTTGTCAAAGCCGTCTGTCCGTGTGTTCGGCAGCGATATTCTTTTAAGTTACAGCGTAACGGGTAACGGGGAGGAGCAGTGTTCACAGGAATAGTAGAATCGACGGGAACAATAGCGTGTGTAAAGCGCAGCATCGGTTTTTTTACACTCGGAATAAAATGCAGCTTTTTTGACAGACTGTCACTTGGCGAAAGTGTTGCCGTAAACGGTGTTTGCCTTACAGTTTCAGAATTGTCGGGCGGAACTTTCTTTGCCGACGTAACACCGGAAACTTTTTCCAAAACATCATTTTCCATTCTTGCAGCCACAAGCCGCGTAAATCTGGAGCGGGCCATGAGTGCTTCGGGAAGATTCGGCGGGCACATTGTTACGGGCCACATAGACGGAACTGCACGTGTCGTTTCTGTAAAAAAAGAGGGAAACTCTGTTTTGTTTGCCGTTTGTGTTCCCGAAAAGCTTTCGCGCTATATTGTAAACAAAGGTTCACTCTGCATTGATGGAACAAGCCTTACAGTCGCATCTGTAAGTGAACATTCCGGACCGTGTGTGGTGACCGTGTCCGTAATTCCGCATACCTGGGCAAATACCGTCCTTTGCGAAAGAAAACCGGGTTCCATAGTGAACATAGAATGTGACATTATAGGCAAATATGTAGAAAAACTTGTTTCACTCTCTCCGGGGCAGAATTTTTCTGTCATGGAAAGTCTCAGGGACAGTTTTGTTTCGTATCACTGAATATCCGCAAACTTTGAAAATACAGGAGTTAAAATAAAATGAACAGCATTTATGAAAAAGCGTTCCGCCGTGTTGAACAGGCCCTTGAAGATCTGAAGCAGGGCAAAATTATTATGGTAACCGACGATGACAGCCGCGAAAATGAAGGGGACCTTATTGTTGCCGCCGAATTTGCCACTGCGCAGAACGTTAACTTTATGGCGGTGAATGCACGCGGGCTTATATGCATGCCTCTTCCGCTTTCAAGGGCAAAGGAACTGGGCCTTTCACCGATGGTTGCAGACAATACAGACAATCACGAAACAGCATTTACGGTTTCCATAGACCATGTTTCTACAGGAACAGGAATAAGCGCCTTTGACAGGTCGGTTACAGCAATGGCTCTGGCAGATAAAAATACCCGCGCCGCTGATTTCAGAAGACCGGGTCATATGTTTCCGCTTACTGCAAGAAAAAACGGTGTACTCGAACGCCGCGGCCATACAGAAGCAACGGTTGACTTCTGTACACTTGCAGGACTTTCGGGCGTGGGACTTTGCTGTGAAATAATGTCCTCTGACGGAACCATGGCGCGTCGCCCGGAACTGGAGAGTCTTGCTTCAAAGTGGAACATGACACTTGTTACCATAGAAGATTTGTCCCTTTACAGAAAAGCGCGGGAAATGCTTGTACAAAAAGTAGCGCAGGCGTCTCTTCCCACAAAGTTTGGAACATTCAGAATTACAGGCTACAAAGATACAGTTACCAATGCCGAACACGCGGCTCTTGTTTACGGGGATTTGTCTTCGGAAGAAACTGTACTTTGCCGCATACACAGCGAATGTCTTACAGGGGACTGCTTTTCTTCGTTAAAATGCGACTGCGGGGAACAGCTTGAACTTGCAATGAAAGAAATTGCAGATTCAGGCTGCGGGGTTTTGATTTATTTGAGGCAGGAAGGAAGGGGAATTGGCCTTTTGAACAAAATACGTGCCTATGCCCTGCAGGATGAAGGTTTTGACACGGTGGATGCAAATACAAAGCTTGGTTTTCCCGAAGATTCACGCGAATATTATGCCGCAGCCCATATTCTTAAAGACCTCGGTGTAAAAAAAATCCGCCTTATGACAAACAATCCTCTTAAAGTGAGCGGAATAGAATCTTACGGAACAGTGACTGTTACGGAACGGGTTCCTGTTCAGGTTAAGCCGTGTATGCAGAATATTTTCTATCTTCAGACAAAAAACAAAAGAATGGGACATCTTCTTACAAACGTGTAAAAAAATCCCGGAGGAAAAAAATGAATATAATCGAAGGAAAAATTCTTTCATCTGTAAACGGAAAAAAAATCCGTGTGGGAATCGTAGCCTCAAGGTTCAACGAATTCGTAGTTTCAAAGCTTGTAGGAGGGGCAAGGGACTGTCTTTTGCGTCATGATGTAGATGATGAAAACATAGACCTGTGCTGGGTTCCGGGGGCATTTGAAATTCCGCTTGCTGCAAAAAAAATGGCACAGAGTAAAAAATACGATGCGCTTATCTGTCTGGGGGCTGTAATCCGCGGGGCAACCAGTCATTACGATTATGTCTGTGCCGAAGTTTCAAAAGGAATTGCCCAGGTTGAACTTGCGTCTGAAATTCCTGTAATGTTCGGCGTTCTTACTACAGATACAATAGAGCAGGCTGTTGAACGTGCAGGAACAAAAGCCGGTAACAAAGGTTATGACTGCGCAATGGGTGCCCTTGAAATGGCAGGTCTTGTGTCAAAGTTTGGCAGTCAATAATTAACGATACTGATCCTCATTCTATCTTGAAAATAGTCTTATATAGAACTTTTTTTCAATGGGAATGGGGTTTATGCTGGAATTTATAGGGGGCTTGTCAAACGCAACAACTGAAGTTTTGAAGAACAGCCGATTTAAAATAAAAAAAACTCCCGGTTAGGGAAGTTATAAGCGGTCCCTACGGGAGTCGAACCCATCTTTAAAGATTGAGAATCTTTCGTCCTAGCCGATAGACGAAGGGACCTAAATCTTTCCCCAAGGAGGATTCGAACCCCCACAATCAGAACCAGAATCTGAGGTGCTACCATTACACAATCGGGGAATGTAAGGTGATTAAGAATATATAATCTAAAGAAAAAAATGTCAATATACCTTTGCTGTTTTTTGCATTTTTTTTTAATAAAAACGTATTCAATTCATAATTTTCTGCTTTACAATTATCTGTCTTGAACATAGAATTAGGATATGGGTTTTACATCAGAAAGTGACAATTCAAATTTTGAAAGCATGTCTGCGAAACTTTCCGGAGAGGAACGCCGCGATCTTTTGAACAGGGTAGGGGCAACAACTTCAAAGGAAGAAGAAAATACATTAAAAAAAAGTACGGCCGACCGTGCATACAAAAATGACGGTTTTACACTTATGAGCAGTTTTTCGCAGGAACCGCTGCTTGTAAGAATTCTACTTTGGATTAAATCAATTCTGTTCGACACCGATATAGAAAATGTATATAACAGTTCAATGATCCGCCGTACTGCAGCAGAAATCCGCAGGGAACACCCGGGACTTATTGACTATAAAAGAAAAATCCTGACAGAGTCTTTCTGTGACAAGATACAGGAGCTTCGTTCTGCCCAGGTTTTCTTTAGAAAATATGTTGTTCCGTTGAAAAAAAATGCAGGTAACTTTTATATTCTGCTTTCATCCCTTGTTATGAGTGATTTTACAGAAGGAATAAAAAAAGCGTGTGACCCGTTCCAGTATCCTGCAGACAGGGAACCGGCTCCAGACACGCGTTCGTCCCTTCTTTCGCGTCTGTCAAAGGCGCTGGATTCCATTCCGCCGGAAAAGAAATCACTTATGTACGGGTGTGCACGGGCAGCGCAGTGGTTGCGTGCGTTTACTGTTCTTCCGACAGATTCCCTTTCAGATAAGTTTGTAACAGAAGACGGTGTAAAACACTGCGGTTTTGTACAGGCACGCTCCGAGTTTTCGTCTTTTGCTCAGGTTCTGGATCTTGTTCCAGACATTTCAATGGAATTCCTTAAGGCTCTCTACCTTTTTTCAGTAAGAAACACCTGTGATTTTACGACGGCTTCAGTTGAACTTTCCGACGAAGAACAGAACGGTTTTGCCAAATTCTATGACCGCGCTTCGGCATCTCTTTCGGCAGTAACGTGTTTTGTACAGGAAGTTCCAATGGCTTCCCTTGCAAAAGTAATATTTGAAAACTTTATGTACGAACCTCCTGTCATGGGCGGTGGAGAAACGTGGAGTGTCAAATTCCGTGAAAAATGGAAGACTATGTTTGATGCAAGATGGGAACAGTGGACTTCATGCATAAAAAAGGATGCACTCAGAAAAAAACTTGCCGCTTATTTTGAGCTTCCTGAGTTTCCTCTCTTTCCTGTGCGACCCTGGGAAAATGTCTGGGATGGCGTTGTTTTTGCACATCCATTTACTCTGGGTTTTCTTTATTTCTTTATGAAACGCATTTTCAAGAAGTTTATGCCTTATCTGAGAGCCGTTACCCTTGAAGGTGATTTTTCTGTAAAGGACAATAACCTCGAATTTACAGACACAATGTCCGACATGGAAAAAATAAATTTTGACACCGACTCCCTAATTAATAAACTTTCTTCTGGAGGGGAATACGGTTCGTCTCTTTCGGGATATTCCGATCTTTCTACAAAAACGGCTTCTTCAGAAAAAAAAGTGAATGCAGTTATAGAAGAAATTGAAAATTCCGCGGAATATCTGATTGCGACTTTCTGCAAGTGCTGCCGCAGTTTTGAAAGCCTTCTGGGTGGAATAACAGGTGAAAAGACCAGTACCTGTTATGGTCCTTTGGTAAACCTTTCAAAAATCATGGGCAAGGACAATGCAGAATTCTGCGATTCAATAACCGCTTACCTTAGGGACGTAAGATATGCCCTTGATGTCATAATGGATATGGAACTTATAGAAAAATCATTTGTCGCGGAGTAAAAATTGCTTTGTTCTGAAAACACTTCGGTTCGTTTTTTGAGTGACCGTATATGCGGAAAATTCCTCTTTGACGGAAAAGTTCTGGAAAATGGTCCTGAGTGGGGAATGAGTCTTCTTTCTGCCGGGAACATGAGGTTTGAGTGGGGAATGCACAATCCCGCAAGAGAAAAATTTCTTTCAGAAAATGCCGGCTCTTCGCATAAAAATGCTGCGGTTGAACTCATTCATTCAAAAACTGTATATTCTGTAAATTCTGCACAGGAACTCAACGGCCTTAAGGGAGACGGTATTCTTACCCAAAACAAAGCTCTCATTCCCGTTGTTACTGTTGCTGACTGTATGCCGCTTTTTTTGTGCGATCCTGTGCGTGGTGTTTTCGGCACGCTTCATTCAGGCTGGAAAGGAACCGGAATAGTTCTTGAAGCGGTACACACTGCTGTAAACGTATACGGTTCTTCTGTAAAAGATATCTGCGTTGTTATGGGACCCCATATTCACAGCTGCTGCTACAAAGTGGATGACAGTCGTGCAGCATTGTTTTCTTCTGAATTCGGCCCTGAAAGCGTGGCGACTTTCTCTGACGGAACAAAATCGCTTTCCCTTGCCGCGGCCAATCTTTTTCTTTTGCGTAAGGCTGGTGTTCCTGATGAAAATATATGCATAAGAAATGAATGTACCTGCTGCGACAAAAGATTCGGTTCATTCAGAAGACAGACGGCGGGATTTCCTTCTGACATGCCGTTTTGTGAACGCAAAAACTATTTTACTGTTCAGGCTGCGTGGACAAAGTGGTCTGACTGATTAACGCAAAAATTCTTTCACTTGCATATTTATAAGTGAATATGTATAATGATTGTATAAAATTTCACTAAGAGGACTTTTATGGCAGTAAGAATTGCAAAGGATGCAAAGACTACAAAGACAACAGCTCGCGCTGCTAAATCAAAGAAAGACAAGGTTATTCTTGCTTATTCCGGCGGACTTGATACTACGGTAATTATTCCGTGGCTTCAGGAAAATTATGACTATGATGTCATTGCAGTTTGTATTGACGTAGGTCAGGGCGATGACTGGAAGTCTATCAAGGCACGTGCTCTCAAAACCGGTGCTGCTGCATGTTATGTTGTAGATGCACGCGAAGAGTACTGCAAGGAATATGTTTGGCCGGCAGTAAAGGGCGGCTGTGTTTACGAGGATGAGTATCTTCTTGGAACATCCACGGCCCGTCCTCTTATTGGTAAAATTCTTGTTGAATATGCACGCCAGGAAAAGGCCGTTGCCATCTGTCACGGTGCTACAGGAAAGGGAAATGACCAGGTTCGTTTTGAGCTTGCAATGAAGGCATTTGCCCCTGATCTTAAGGTTATTGCAGCATGGCGTGACCCGAAGTGGACTCTCCAGAGCCGCGAAGACGAAGTAAAATATCTTGAAGACCGCAAAATTCCGGTTCCTGTAAAGAAAGAGAATTCTTATTCCTGCGACGAAAACATCTGGCACATAAGCCACGAAGGACTTGAACTCGAAGAGACACCCAACGAGCCAAAGTGGGAGAATATGCTTAAGGAAACAAAGCTTCCTGAGCAGGCTTCAGAAAAGGGCGAATACGTTACAATAGAATTTGTTTCAGGCGAAGCAGTTTCTGTTAACGGAAAGAAAATGTCTCCTCTCGAAATTATGCAGGAACTCAACAAGATTGCCGGCCGCAACGGAATAGGAATCGTTGATCTTGTAGAAAACCGTGTTGTAGGAATGAAGAGCCGCGGAGTTTACGAGACACCGGGCGGAACAATCCTTATGTACGCACACGAGCAGCTTGACCACCTTTGTCTTGACCGCGATACATATCACTTCAAGCAGATGATCAGCCTGCGTGAAAGCGAACTTATCTATGACGGAAAATGGTTCACTCAGCTTATGGAAGGAATTATGGCTTTCCAGGACAAGATTGAAGAGAACGTAACCGGATGGGTAAAACTCCGCCTTTACAAGGGAACAATGCGCGGTGCAGGAAGTGATTCTCCGTACAGCCTTTACAACGAAAGCATTGCAAGTTTTGCTACAGGTGATCTTTATGACCACAAGGATGCAGACGGCTTTATTACATTGTTTGGTCTTCCTCTCAAGGTTCGCGCAATGATGGAACAGAAGGCAGGAAAGGGCCAGGCTGTTCCCGGAAGCAAGCGCCTCAAGAAGCGCCCGACCGAGTGATTCAATAGAATAAAATAAACGATATGCCCGGGCACGGTATGTGGCAGTACCTGTCCGGGCAAATTTTTGTTGCGGCCCGTGAGCCGTTGAAAACTGGAGGAAAAATGGAAAAGAGAGCAAGCGGTGTGCTTCTGCACATTACATCACTTCCGGAAACACCCGGAATCGGAACTATGGGAAAACAGGCATATAAATTTGCAGACTGGCTTCATTCAGCAGGCCAGACAATGTGGCAGATTCTTCCGCTTGGACCTACAGGCTACGGGGACAGTCCCTATGCAAGTTTTTCGACTTTTGCCGGAAATCCCCTTCTTATAGATCTTGACAATCTTGTGGAACGCGGCTGGGCTTTGGCCGGTGATATTGTTCCGCCTGAATATATAAAATGTGACGGTGACGTTGACTTTGGATCTGTCGTCTGGTGGAAGATTCCGCTTCTTTACAAGTGCGCAGAGTATTTCCTAAAGAACTGCAAAAAAGCTGACCGCGCAAAGTATGAAGCCTTTAAAAACGACAATCAGGTCTGGCTCAATAATTTTGCAGATTATACCAGTATCAAGAAATTCTACGATGCAGAAGCCCAGAAAAAGAATGTTACCGGAATAGACAGTATGTGGAACCGCTTCTGGCCTAAAGACCTGGCTTCCCATGACCCGGCAGCCGTTTCAAAGTGGGATGCAGAACATTCTGCCGATGTTGAAAGCATAAAAGTAATCCAGTTCTTCTTCTCGGAACAGTGGCACTCACTCAAGTCTTATGCCAACAAACTTGGAATCAGTATTATCGGTGATATTCCTATCTTTGTAGCAGGAGATTCTGCCGATGTCTGGGCAAACCAGAAGTTCTTCCAGTTTGACTCTAATACACTTTTACAGACTTCATGTGCGGGTGTTCCGCCGGACTATTTCTCTGCAACAGGCCAGCTTTGGGGAAATCCTCTTTATGACTGGGATGCAATGAAAAAAGACAACTATTCCTGGTGGGTTTCACGCATTCAGAATATGCTCCACCTGGTAGATATAGTGCGCATTGACCACTTCCGCGGTTTTGACACTTACTGGCAGATTCCGTACGGTGCAGACAATGCCATTGGCGGAAAGTGGGTAAAGGGCCCCGGACTGGATCTTTTTAACGAGATAGAAAAGCGTCTTGGAAAACTTCCGATTATTGCAGAAGATCTGGGAACTCTTACCCCTGATGTAGAAAAGCTCCGCGACGACTGCGGCTTCCCCGGAATGAAGATTCTGCAGTTTGCATTCAATGATAATCCGTGGTCAGATGAAAGTGCCCGCAACGATTATCTGCCGGATAACTATAAGACAGAAAAGTGCGTGGTTTATACAGGAACACATGACAATGATACTACTGTAGGAGTACTTTCTTCCAGTGCTGAACAGTACAGAATAAATATTGCCTCTTACTTCGGAATGGATAAAAACGCTTCTGTAAAGGACATTTCTCTGCGCATGGTACAAGCTGCCTTCCAGTCAAAGGCTGAATACTGTATTATTCCGCTGCAGGATGTATATTGCCTTGGTTCAGAAGCAAGGATGAATACTCCTTCTACAACCGGTGCAAACTGGTCATGGAGAATGGACAGCAGTCTTTTGGATTCTGCCGGAGCCAATATGCTCAAGTCTCTTTCAGCAGAGACCTCCAGAAATTTGTAGGATGATTATGCTTCGGGAAATTCTTTCGCTTTTTGTGGTTTTCTTTAAGATTGGTTCTGTCACTTTTGGCGGCGGTCTTGCAATGCTTCCCATTCTTGAAAGGGAACTTATCCAGAAGAAAAAATGGATTACAAATGAAGAACTTATTGACTATTACGCAATCTCCCAGTCTACACCGGGCGTTATTGCAGTAAATGTTTCTACATTTGTAGGCCACAACCGTGCAGGAATTCCCGGGGCCGTTGCAGCCACTTTGGGTGTTGTTACTCCTTCTGTAATTATAATTACGTTTATTGCAGAATTTATTTCGAATTTTGATGCAATAGTGTGGGTTCAGAAGGCGCTTGCAGGAATAAACGTGGCTGTGGCGGCACTTCTTACTTATTCTGTGGTTACCCTCTGCAAAAAAACGCTTAAACGCCGTATTGATGTTCTTTTCTATGCGCTTTCGTTCTGTGCAGTCTATTTCTTTAAGATGAGCGGAATTTTTATTGTTCTGGCCTCCGTTGTTATCGGAATTGTCTCTTATCTTTTGCGCACGGGGAAGAAATCATGAATCTTTTCTTTCTTTTTCTGATTTTTTTCTACATCGGGCTTTTTGCCATAGGGGGAGGCCTTGTTGCAGCTACATTTATGCAGCAGGTTCTTGTCGAAAAGTATGCGCTTATTTCTGCAGAAAAATTCTATTCGATGCTTGCCATAAGTGAAAGTACTCCGGGGCCAATCGGAATCAATCTTGCCACCTATATAGGAACTGAACTTTACGGTCCCATAGGCGGAATTGTCACTACTTTGGGTGAAGTGCTTCCGTCTTTTATTGTAATAATTGCAATTGCCAGATTTTTTGCACATTTTCAGGACAAGCCTGCAGTCAAGTCTGTTTTTGCCACTCTGCGTCCTGCAACAAGTGGCATGGTTCTTATTGCGCTGGTTCAGGTTTTTTCTATAGCAATTCTGAATCCGCTTGATACGATTACTTCCCCCCTTAATGCCGTAAAATGGCCGTCCCTTGCTTTTTATGCCGTCTGTCTTGCTGTTCTATTTTTGACAAAGCTTCATCCGGTTTTTATTGTTGTCGTCGGTGCTGTTTTTGGGGTGTTGTTTTTGTAATTTGTGTGCTAAAATATAGTAATGAGTATACATATTAACGCGCCTGAAGGTGCAGTTGCCGAGTCTGTTCTTCTTCCCGGAGACCCGCTCAGAGCCAGATTTATTGCCGAAAACTTTCTTGAAGATTCAGAGTGTTATAATGAAGTCCGCGGAATGTACGGATTTACAGGTATTTATAAGGGTTGCCGCGTTTCTGTACAGGGAACGGGTATGGGACAGCCGTCTTTGTCTATTTATGCAACAGAACTTTTTAACGACTACAATGTGCAGAAGGCTGTCAGAGTCGGAACTTGCGGTGCAATTCAAAATGATATTCAGCTAAGAGATGTCATTATTGCTTCAGGCGCCTGTTCTGATTCAGGGTTGAATACAATGCGCTTCGGTTCAATGCATTTTTGCCCGGTAGCCGACTATTCTCTTCTTTCGGCTGCGGTTTCTGCTGCCAAAAATCTGGGGATAAATGCAAAAGTCGGTCTCTGTGCTTCGAGCGACATGTTTTATGACAGCCGTTCAACCTGGCAAACATGGGCAGAGTACGGTGTTCTTGGGGTAGAAATGGAAGCCGCCGAACTTTATACACTTGCGGCAAAATTCGGCAGAAAAGCGCTCGCCGTTCTTACTGCAAGCGACCACATTCTTTTGGGTACAAAAACCACAGCCGAAGAAAGACAGACTTCTTTTTCCAATATGGTCAGAATAGGTCTTGATGCCGTGACTGCCTGATGCTGCCGATATTTTTTAAAAACTGTTAAAAAAGTGAAAATCATAGTATTTTTGTAAAAAAAATGCTACAATTAAATATATGTTCTTAAAACTGAAGATTTACTTATTATGGGAGTAGTTATGAAACCAACATTGCTTGTGCTGGCGGCCGGTATGGGAAGCCGTTATGGCGGAGTAAAACAGATTGATGCAGTAGGACTTAACAACGAGTGCCTTTTGGACTTTGCCGCTTATGATGCAAAAAAATGCGGATTCGGAAAGGTCGTTTTTGTTATCAGAAAAGATATAGAAAAAGACTTCCGTGAACGCCTTTTTGACCGTGTAGCCAAAAACTTCGATGCAGAATATGTCTTTCAGACAAAAGACGCACTTCTTGATGAACAGGAAATTGCACGCGCTGCAGACAGAACAAAGCCCTGGGGTACAATCCATGCCGTTCTCTGTGCAGAAAAGGCAATTAATTCACCTTTTGCCGTAATCAACAGCGATGACTATTACGGACGCGATGCCTTTAAAACACTGGGTGAATATCTTTCAAACATAGATCCCCATTCCCCTGAACATGCCATGGTCGGTTATGTACTCGGAAACACAATGAGCAAAAGCGGTTCGGTAAGCCGCGGTGTCTGTACCGTAAAGGACGGTTACCTTGAGTCAATTACAGAAAATACCAAAATCAGCTATAAAGGCGATGGCATTGTAAGCGAACTCGACGGAAAAGAAATTCCTCTTACCGGAAAAGAATGGGTAAGCATGAACCTGTTTGCATTCAGCCTTAAAGCCTTTACCGGCTTTCACGAATACTGGGACAACTTCAAGAAAACTTCACTTGAACTGCCCAAGGCCGAAGCCCTTCTTCCCGTTGCGGCAAGCGACATTGTAAAAGCAAAAGAGGGCAGTATAAAATTCTTTACTTCTACAGAAAAATGGTTCGGCATGACTTATCCCGAAGACCGTGCAATTGTAAAGCAGGAAATTGCAAAGAAAATTGCAGACGGCTACTATCCCGAAACGCTTTGGGAACACTGCTGAAAACATTGACTTTATAACGGAGAAAAAAAATGATAAAACTGAACGCAATAAAATCAGACAAGGTTTGGGGATATGAACTTTGGGAAGCATCAACCCACCCGAATGGTCTTCAGCACGAATTGCAGACATTTACCGGCGGGGACTATCCTCTTTTGGTAAAGGTTATTCAGGCAGATGACCGTCTGAGCGTTCAGGTTCACCCCGATGACGAAAAGGCCGAACTTTACGAGCATTGCCGCGGAAAAACAGAATGCTGGTACGTTCTTGATGCTGCCGAAAATGCACGCCTTGTTTACGGCCTGAACGGTGTTTATACTCCGAGTGAACTCAGGGGTGCAATACAAGCCAATTCAATCCAGGACTGTCTGCGCTATGTAAATGTAAAGAAGGGTGACTTTGTATATATTCCCGCAGGAACTGTCCATGCCATTGGCGGTGGGCTCAGGCTTTTGGAAATACAGCAGTCAAGCGACATAACATACCGTCTTTATGACTGGGGACGCGGACGGGAATGTCATGTAGAGCGAGCTATTTCATGCATAAAGACCCAGGGAGAAAGAAATGTGTCTGCTTTTCCCGGCGTGTTTTCATGCCCGTACTTTACCCTCGAAGAAATTACGGTAGAAAACGAATATGATTCTGTGGTAGATTCAGCTCCCCATGATACCATGCCGTGTGATTTTGTTCTTGCCTTTATTATTGACGGAACGGGAACAATAAACGGAACAGAAGTAAAAGCCGAAGATACGCTTGTGTTTGCCCCTTCAGAAAAATTCTGTGCGCGCGGAAACCTTAAAATTATGAAAATTGTTCCGGCGGGACAAAGGTACAGATAGGGAGCAGTCAGTAAAACAGTCTGCATGCTGTTGCGCATGACATGCATATTCATAAGCTTTAAATTTGTATTTTTTGCGTATTTGGTTTATATTTGATGTTATGAAAGACAAATCATCAAATAATAATGATATCATAGGATTGCCTGCAGAACCTCAGCTTCCTAACAAACTGTCTATACTTCCTATAGGCGGCAGGCCTATTTTCCCGGGAATTTTTACTCCTCTCATGGTAAACAGTGAGGAAGACACAAATGTTATAGAAGATGCCCAGAACGGTGACGGTTATATCGGAATCGTTATGCTTAAAAACGACAAGGAAAATCCTACTCTTGTTGACCTTCATTCAGTGGGAACTGTTGCCCGCATTATAAAGAGAATTAATCTTCCCGACGGCGGAATAAATGTTTTTGTTTCTACAATAAAAAGATTCCGCATAAAGAAAATCCTGAGTTCTTCTTCGCCAATGGTTGCTGCCGTTGATTATCTTGATGATGAAGAAGATAATACTTTTGAAGTAAAAGCACTTACCCGCGCTCTCATGAGCGAAATGAAGGAAATAAGTGAAAATAATCCCATGTTCAGCGAAGAAATGCGTCTTAACATGGTGAATATTGATCACCCCGGAAAAATCGCTGACTTTATTGCGTCAATTCTTAATATCGACAAAGACGAGCAGCAGAAGGTACTTGAGCTTATAAATGTACGCAAAAGAATGGAACAGGTTCTTGTCTTTATAAAAAAAGAGCAGGAAATTTTGCGTGTACAGAAAAAAATCCAGACAGAACTCAATGACAAGGTAGAAAAAAATCAGAGGGAATATTTTCTTCGCGAAGAGCTCAAGAGCATTCAGGAGGAACTTGGTATTGCCGGTGACTCAAAGTCGAGCGATTATCAGAAGTTCAAGGCAAAGATAGATTCATTCAATCTGGAAGGAGAAGCCAAAGAAACAGTTTATTCAGAACTCGAAAAATTCCAGCTTCTGGACCCGCATGATCCTGAATACAATTCTTCAAGGGCTTATCTTGGTCTTGTTACAGCCCTTCCGTGGAATGATTCTCCTGCAGAGAAATTTTCACTTACCGACGCGCGCAAGGTTCTGGATGGCGACCATTACGGCCTTGAAGATGTAAAGAAACGCATACTGGAATATCTTTCTGTAAGAAAATTAAAGAAAGACGGAAAAGGTTCTGTTCTCATTCTTGTAGGTCCGCCGGGAGTAGGAAAGACCAGCGTAGGCCGTTCCATAGCAAAGGCAATGAACAAACCTTTCTTCAGATTCAGTGTGGGCGGTGAACATGATGAAGCAAAAATCAAAGGATTCCGCCGTACGTATATAGGTGCAATGCCTGGTCAGATTATAGAAGGGCTCAAGATTACAAAGTCAAAGTCCCCTGTCTTTATGATTGATGAAGTAGACAAGATGAATGCCAGTGCCCAAGGTGATCCTTCTGCGGCTCTTCTTGAAGTGCTTGACCCGGAGCAGAACATTAACTTCAGGGACACTTATCTTGATATTCCATTTGATGTAAGCAATGTATTTTTTATTCTTACTGCAAATACCCTGGACGGAATCCAACAGCCGCTTCTTGACCGTGCCGAAATTATTGAACTTTCGGGTTATATCGATCAGGAAAAAATGGAGATTGCAAAAAAGTATCTGGTTCCCAAAAATCTCGAAAAGAACGGGCTCAAAAAGTCTCAGGTTAAATTTACACGCGCGGCACTTTCCCTTATTGCAACGGAATATGCGCGTGAAGCCGGTGTGCGCAATTTTGAAAAGTGCATCGATAAAATTACGCGAAAACTTATTTTTGAACAGGTATTGGAATTTGAAAGTTCAGAAAAAAATGCTGACGCACTTGGACCGTCTGTAGCAAAAAAAGTTTTCAATATTGATGTTCCCGAAGTGCGAAAATATCTTGGAAAGCCGGTGTTTGACGAAAGCCAGATAAAAACGGCAGGTGTTGCGGGAACGGCCATAGGTCTTGCGTGGACGAGTATGGGAGGAGACACTCTTCTTCTTGAGTCCATTTCGTTCAAATCAGAAAAGGGCGGGCTGCAGCTTACGGGACAGATGGGCGACGTTATGAAAGAAAGTGCCCAGATAGCCATGAACTGGTCAAAAAAATACGCCATTTCGAACGGAATAAAAGACGGAAAGTGGTTTGAAGAAAATACTGTTCATCTTCATATTCCTGAAGGCGCTACTCCCAAAGACGGTCCTTCTGCAGGAATAACAATGGCGACTACCTTTATGTCTCTTTTCACTGGAAAAAAGATAAAGCCGCATCTTGCCATGACCGGTGAGCTGAGTCTTACAGGACAGGTGCTTCCGATTGGCGGCTTAAGGGAAAAAACCGTTGCAGCAAAGCGTAATAAAATAAAGACAATTATCATTCCAAAGGCCAATGAGCGTGACCTTGAAGATATTCCTGAACACGTAAAAAAAGGAATTAAATTTATTCCCGTATCTGATGTGTCCGAAGTAATAAAACTTGCGTTTTGATATAAGGTGCAGCTAAGTATAAAAGCTGCATTTGTTACCCTGAACAGGTTTTGGTTTTATGCCTCAGGCACAGGACCGGAAGTTGTTCAGGGTCTTTTTTTTACAGATTGTATGCAGCAACCGCTTCCCCAAGGAAAAGTTCAACGGAGCCTTCTTTGATTACGCGGATAAGGCGACATTCAATCCAACCCTGAATTTCATTTTCGGGAATCATTAAATCGGTTTTCTTTGCTTTTGTTCCTTCAATGCCGAACATTTTGAACTTATCTGCATGTTCATCAGAAACGGAACCTGCTTTTTCTATCCAGTGTGCATCCTGTGACTTTGGAATACAGACTGCAAATTCTTTTGTTTCCTTTACGTTGTGTGCGCACTGGTGGGCCGGGTCAGAACTGAATATTACTTTTGTAACAGGTTCGTAATCCATTGGCATAATCCATCCGTACGGCGTTATGTCGTAACTGAATTTTCCCTTTGACGCAACTACCGCTGTTCCGCTTATCATTTTGTAGGCATCTTTCAAATCAACTTCTTTGAACATAATTTTTCCTGCTTAATGTGTAGAATATAAAAAAGCAGCAGTCAAAACGGCCGCTGCTTTTTTTACCTGTTCAGTATATCTTAAAAAAGAAAAATATTCAATTCAGAATATTGCAGATACTCCGAGACATACAAAACTGTTGTTTCTCCATTCATAAAATTCGCTGTCTTCATCGCGGCATTTTATGTACATTCCTGAAAGCGTAAGGGCAAGAGCGGGGTCGGGTTTCCACGCCAGTTTTGGCTGGACTACAAGATCCCCACGTTCAATTCCCCACATTACGGTAACTTCAGGGCATATTTTTTCGTTCATCCAGGAGTCGGTTATGTTCACTACAAGTTTGTTGTTTGTATGTCCTGCGGGATTGTAGTCAACGTCATATTTTTCAAAAGTGCTTCCGTCAATTTTGCTTCCGTTGAGTACAAGGGTTCCTGTTTCCTGTACGTTGATGTTTATGTTGTTGAGCCCGATGTCCATGTCAAATCCGGCAAGCCATGACACGCTGTTGTTGTGAACCCACGGATCGTCGCCTTCAGTATCTTCGGTAAGAGTGTATGCTGCTTCACCCCTGAGATTAAGTTTCCAGAGAACAGTTGCTGCTTCAAGTCCGAATGTCTGCTTCTGGTCATAGGCAAGTTCCGGCATTTCTGAATTGAGAATTGTATTCTGCAGATTTGCCGACGGCTGCTTGAAGTGACCGTAGTACCAGCTTGCACCAAGATCTACTGTTCCGACTGTTCCTGTTACGCGGGCTCCGAACTGGCTGTAGCGCAGGGTATGTGTGTCAGGAAGAAGAGATTCCTGAGTGACTGTAGAAGCTGCAAGAAGTGTGTTTGTGTATTCTGTTCCGGCCTGTTCAAGTTTTGCCTTTGCTTCATCAATGGTTTTGCATTCAAGATTTGCAAGGGCCGCGTTATATGCTGCCGTTGCTGTTCCAGAAGTTGTTCCCATGGCGGCTTCTGTCTGTTTAAGGGCTGCAAGTGATGAAAGTGCACCTACGCCCGAAGTAAGTTCGGTGTATTTTTTGAATGAAGCGGCTACCTTGTTTTCCTGGACAGATTTTACCGTGTTGTACAGATTTTTGTACGCTGCAGGAGTCCATATTCCGTCTGAAGCAAACCTGTCAGGTTCTGTCCACGGTGTCCAGACTGCTTCTACAGACGTATTTGTTCCGGGAATATTGTAAACGGCTCTCATCATCGGCACTGCAAGTCTTCTGTCAATGTAGTCAGGGATTATAAAGTCCGTGTAGTCATCGGCATTGAAGTTGTCTATTACATGCAGCTTGTCGCCTTTTCCCCATACGATTTTCATTTTTCCGGCTTCGACTGTAAGGTTTCCCAGATAGCCGCGCACGTTCATTTCGTCCAGAACTGATTCAGGATGGTTTTCAAGAATATCTTTGTCAAAGGCAAGTTTTATTTCTGCATCTGACGAAGTTCCTGTATATGCAATTCCTGCATGTGCAGAAGCCTTTACCGTTACAGGAATTTTATTCATGTCGTAAATTGAGTCTGCTTCTGACAACGGTGTTTCTGATGCTTCGGGGTATGCCCTTGCCTGGAATTTTGTGCTTCCTGAAACTGTAACTGACTGCTGTTCTTCCTGTGAATCTGTACTGTCACCCCACGCGGCAAAGTCGTCTTCCTGGGCGAACACAAGGGAAGATGCTGCCAAAAGAAGTGCAAGTGTTTTTGATTTTTTTGTATTCATTTTATTTCTCCCATAAAAAGTCAATGAGTAAATCTTCAGATTTAGGAATGACTTTTTAAGTACATTCGCAACAAAGTGAGAATGTACAATTTTATTAGAACGTTCGCAAAGCAAGCGTGTTTGCAAAGCAAACTTGTTTGCTTCGCAAACTTCAAGTTAAAAAGCCGGCGGAACTCAGCGGAAACCAGCAGAAACCGGCGGCTTTTTTTATACACATTCCTGCTGTTTTTTATCTTCCGTTGCTCAGGAAAGCCTGTGTAAATACTCTTTCTGGAATTGCAGTCGTTACGTCGACGCGTACAATTTTAAGCTGGGTTGTGTGGCCTGTCTGAACGTTTTCCATTTTGTTTTCCATAGGAATGTTGTATCCGTCGTGGTTTTCTATTTTTGCAACGGTAAGTACTTTTTCAAGGCTTCCGTTTTTGTCATAAAGTTCGGTGTAGACTGGGTACATTGTTTTTTTGTCTACCCAGACCATTCTGTAGCTGTACTGGCTGGACTTTTTGTCTACAGGAACTTCTTTTACAACATAGCAGTCCGGGTACGAAAGCTTTGGTTCTTCCTTGATATACTCGTGTGTGTCTTCTGAAAGTTCGCGGGTAGAAAGATCATCGTATGTGGCATCTGTTCCCATAAATGATTTTGAACCTTCGCTGGAATTTATGCGGCGTGTGCTTTTGAGGGCCGGAAGATAAATCCATTTGTCATCGGCTGCATTTTTGTTTTCGCACTGAAGAAAGCGTGTGTTTTTGATGGAAGCAGGGGAAAGGAAAACCATTACGGCACTTGTAGTTCCGTCTTTGTTTCTTCCGTATTCTTCCATGCGCCTGACTTCTGTTGTTCCGTTTTTGTCGGTGAGTGTCATTTCGACAAGCGAATGTGAGTAAGCGGGTTTTTCTACAGCATGAACCTGTTCCATAATTTTGTCGCCCTGTTCGTCGGCAAATGCAAGTGCTGATGCTGCAACAAGTGCAGTTCCAAGTGTCATGATTTTTTTCATAAAGATTTTCATAATTACTCCTATAAAAATATTTGAAGACTGTTTCAACAGTCGAAAAGATTTTTATTGCGTTTTGGAACGAAGTGAAAAACGCAGTCCAATAAGGAAGTTCGCAACGCGAACTTCGAGTTAAAAAACCGACGACAACCGGCGGATTTTTAAACTCCCTCCAAAAGTTTAAGAAACCGTCGGCTTCGTAAACTTATTTTTCTTTCGGCCTGATAAATTTCGGGTCGGTAAGATTTAATATTCCCGGAATAATTGTCATTGCCAGGAAACTTGACGTAAACATAACAATTGCTACAAGTACGCCTATGTATTTCAGAACCGTAAACTTTGACAGACACAAAACCAAAAATCCCAGTCCTACAGCAACTGCGTTTGTCATTATTCCGTGACCGCTCTTTTTGAACGTCATTTTTGTCACAAGCACAATATCATCGCTTTTTGCACGTTCTTCCCTGTAAGTCGTAAGAAAGTGAATTGTGTAGTCTATTCCAACACCAACAGCGACAGAAGCAATGATGCTTGTTACAAGGTCAAGGTTTATGTGTGCAAAACCCATGGTCATGTAGTTCAGAAGAATTGCAAGAGCCAGCGGAACAGCACCAAGAAGTCCTGCCCAGACAGATTTGAACGAAACCGCAATGATTATAAATACAGATATGAGTGATACTGCAAGACTTGAGAACTGGCTTGAAACAATCATCTTTGTCATTGTGTATTCCATTTCTCCTGAACCTGTTGCTTCAAGAGTGTATCCTTCGGGGAATCTTTCCTGGGCAAATTTTTTGGCATCGGCAATTATTGAACCTGTCTCATCAGTTGAATGGCTTCTCAACTGACAGGTGATGCGCATTGTCTGAGGGTTCATGTCGTCATCAATGAATCTTCCTAGTGAACCGCTCAGAAGGGTAAGGTATCCGTTTACAACACCCTTGAGTTCTTCCCTGGATGCAACAGGATACTTTGCGGTGTCATACGGAATTTCATAATATGCAGCCCCGTTGTAGTTTGTCTTTTTCATGAGCTCATCTACTATTTCATCAGTAGTGGCATTTTTTCCGCCGGCTGCCGTATATGCTTCATTAAGAAGATCCAGCACTTCCTTTGTTGTCATTGTTCCGGAAAGAACCTTTGCATATTCAGTGTTGGGGTCATTGAACTGCACTTGCGGAACAGTTTCTTCTTCAGAAGTTTCATTGTCTCCCCAAGAAAGTGAATCACTGCTTCCCCAGTCTGAATCATCTCCCCATGAAAGGTCTGCTGTCTGTGCGCTGTCTTCTTCAGAAACCGCTGCAGTCTGTGTTTCCTGTACAGTCTCCGTAGTCGGAACATGCCACACCTGGTTTATGCGCTTGATGAATGTCGTAAGCGAAACAATTTTTCCAATGCTTTCGTGATCTTCCTGAAGCTGGTTCTGCATATCGTCTACGGCTTTGAGAAGTTCAGGGTTTGCAATGTCGCCTTTTTCGGGGCCCGTTATTGTAAAGAATACGCTGTTTGTTCCGGCAAAGTCTTTGTCTATATAATCAAGATCCTGCCTGAACTGCGCAGTCTTCGGGAAGTAGTTTATAAGCGCGGTGTCTATTTTGAGCAGTCTCAGACCCGTGAGCGAAAGGGCAACAATTGCAAGTGAAGTAAGTACAAGCCTTGTCTTTGAACCGCAGAAAAATTTGAATATGCTGTACAAAGTGTCTGCGCTTGCTTCATCTTCTTCCTTTCCGCCACGGAGTTTCTTTGCCTTTTCCAGACGGGACTTCATTTTGTCTGTAAGTTTTGCTATTTTTCTGGACTTTGTTCTTACTTTACTCAAATCTTTAAGCAGAAGCACAGCCGGAATAAATGTTACCGAGAAAATCAGTGAAAGGGCTACGCCTATTGCAGTAAAGACAGAAAAACTGTGGAGTGGTCCGATCGGGCTTGAAACTAGGGATATAAAACCGACGATTGTCGTAAGTCCCGCAAGAAGAACAGCCGTCCACACTTCCTTAAGTCCGCTGAAAACGCATTCTTCATATTTTTCCTTCGTGAGTTCGCCTTCAATACTGTCAAGTGCCACGTAGTAATGTGTAAGAACATGAATTCCGTATGCTGACCCCACTGCAATAAGCGCAACAGGAATTACGCTTGAAACCAGCGTGAATGTTACGCCGAACATGCCCATGAGTCCGCATGAAATAACCGTAGACATAAGAACTGTAATGAGCGGAAGAATTGTTCCATCAACAGTCTTGAAACTCAAAAACAGTGAAAGAAGAACTACAATGATTACCAGCGGAATAAGCCGCATAAGGTCAGACATCATGAATGCCCTTGAGTTTTCTGAAAGTACCGGTTCACCTGCTAACTTGAACTTAAGGCTGTGACCTTTTGTTTCTTCTTTTGCAATACTGCGTACTTCGTCCAAAACCCTCTGCTGCCTTGTTGAGTCAGATTCAGAAGTTTTGTTGGGGCTTATTGTAATCTGCATCTGGGTTGCCGTACCGTCGTCGTTTATAATTACACGGCCGTACATATCGTCCCATTCAGAAAGCCGTGAGCGCAAAAGGTTTATGTCTTCTTCTGTTCCCGTGTACGTATCCGGAATAAGCTGGGTTGCGCAGATTGAACCGTCCTGTTCGCATACATAGTCAATGTGTGTAAGGGAGTCAATGTTTTCTACTTCCTTTATTGAAAGTGCTCGGTCAGTAATTTTTCTTACAACGTCAATGTATTCCGGGGTAAGAATGGTTCCGTCCTTTGCTTCGAGCGTAAGTCCTATTGAAAGCATACTTCCGAACTGGTCTTCGGTTTCTGTCATGCGTGTATAGGACACGTCTTTCTGCGGAAAAAACTGCCTGATAGAATTGTCAAGCGTAAGATTTTTTATGAAAAATCCACACCCTGCCGTTACCAGAAGACATACCGCAACAATCAGTTTTGGATGTCTGAAGAATTTTTTCAGGAATTTCATGTTCGTATTCCTCTTGAATAATAAATTAAACGTTTAACTACTTAAACGTACAAACATAGATATAAACAAGACAGAAAAAAAAATCAAGACAATTTTCAGAATTTTTTAATTTTTTACAAATGCGTATGTACAGAATACATTTCTTTAACAAAAGCGTATGTAAAAGGATGTCCGCGCGGGAGGACAGGGGAACCGGAAATGATTTGGTTTTTGAGGTCGCGAAGCGACAAACGATAGTTTCCTCGCAAAAACCACGTCAAGCGCATTATTGCGCGTTTTACGATTTCAGCGGCTGACTGGGAGCATTTTAACCTGCGCCGGCACTTATCTAGACGAACTGCGTCCACCCGCGCGGACATTCCGTAAATGCCGCATTCTGCTGTTGTTGACTTATTTTCTTTTCATCACTACTATTTGCGTATGTACATAGACAAAACCGAACTTGGAAAACTGTATGACATGTTCACAACCTGCGCTCCCATATTCACCGCACTCGGTGACGCAAACCGCCCCAAACTCATCCTTGACATAGCAGACGCCGGCGAAGGTGGAGCCAACGTAAGCACTCTTGCCGCAAAATCGCATCTGTCAAGACCAGCCGTCTCACATCATCTGAAAGTACTCAGGGACAGCGGTTTTGTAACGACCCTCAAGCGCGGAACACAGATTTTCTACAGACTCAACCTTGTACACAACCTTGACAAAATAGACACTCTTGTTCACGGAATTCAGGAAGTAATAGAAAGGGTAAAGGAAACCCAGCTTAAGGAACTGAACAGTTCAACACAGCGCGCCATAGATGCAATAATCTTTGACATGGACGGCGTGCTCTTTGACAGCGAAAGCATAACACGCAAAATGTGGAAGCAGGCCGCCCAGGAATATTCCGTAAGCGACATAGAAACGGCCGTGTCTGACTGTACCGGAAGAAGCATACCCGACACCTGCGCCTACCTTGTCAAAAAGTACGGAAGGTCTTTTCCTGCAATGGAATTCCGCAAAAGATGTTCCGAACTTTTTCACGCTTATGTAGATAAAAACGGACTGCCGCTCATGTATTATGCCCGCGAAATCCTCGAGTACCTTAAACAGCACGGTTACCGGCTTGCACTGGCTTCTTCCACAAGAAAGTCAGTAGTAGAAAAGGAACTTGCAGATGCCGGTTTGCGCGGTTATTTCGAAACTGTAACATGCGGTGACATGGTAACCCATTCCAAGCCCGATCCCGAAATTTACATGGAAGCCTGCCGCAGTCTGGGTGTAGATCCGCTCAAATGCCTGGCAATAGAAGACAGTCCCAACGGAATACTTTCGGCTTACGGAGCAGGACTCAAGCCTGTAATGATTCCCGACCAGATTCAGCCCGATGACGAAATAAAGGCACGCCTCTTTATTCTTTGTTCAAACTTAAAGGAACTTGAAAAATATCTTTAGGAGCCCGCGCAGTTTTAAGGCATACAAATGGGCATGCGTTACAAAACATGTTGTTTAATTCGGCGTTTTTGATTATGATGTAAAAATCGTGAATGCATCTGAAATTAAGGCCGTAAACGCTGTAGACGGTGACAAAATCGTTATTCAGGGTGCCAGAGAGCACAATCTTAAAAATATAAGCGTAGAAATTCCTCGCAACAAGCTGGTTGTCATAAGCGGCCTCAGCGGAAGCGGAAAATCGTCTCTTGCCTTTGACACTCTGTTTGCAGAAGGTCAGCGGCGTTATATGGAAAGCCTGTCTTCCTATGCACGCCAGTTTCTGGGACGCATGGACAAGCCCGATGTAGATTTAATCACTGGACTTTCCCCTGCAATTTCAATAGAACAGAAAACTACACATAAAAATCCGCGTTCTACAGTCGGAACAGTTACAGAAATTTATGATTATTACAGGCTGCTCTTTGCACGTATAGGACGCCCTCATTGTCCACGCTGCGGCCGTGAAATAAACGAACAGTCAGTTGACCAGATAATAGATTCAATTCTTTCCTGGGAAGACGGAACAAAACTCACGCTTCTGGCACCGGTTATCCGCGGAAAAAAGGGCGAACACCAGAAAATAATAGAAGATGCAAGAAAGTCAGGCTTTAGGCGCGCAAGAATAGACGGCCTCATGGTGGAACTCGAAGATTCAATCAAACTTGACAAACAGAAAAAGCATACAATAGAAATTGTAGTAGACAGAATATCCTTAAAAAGCGACATAAGAAAACGTCTTGCAGGTTCGGTAGAGACTGCCCTTGAAAATTCAGGCGGAATAATCATCGTCTTAAGGCGTGTGTACAAAACAGATGAAGCCTATAAGGCAGTTGCTGCAGCTCTTGATGAAAAGGGAACGTCCTACGACCGCAATGCAGACTTTATTGAACAGGAAATTTTCTTTTCACAGAAAAATGCCTGTCCCGACTGCGGAATCTCACTCCCCGAACTTCAGCCGCGCCTTTTTTCGTTTAACAATCCGTTCGGAGCTTGTCCAGACTGCACGGGCCTTGGCGAAAAGATGGAATACGACCGCGCTCTTCTTATGCCCGACCCGAAACTTTCGTTCAATGAACACGGAATCGCGCCGTATAATCCTGACTCGTCCTGGAATCATTCCATGTTTGAAGCAATTGCAAAGGCCGCAGGTTTTTCACTGGATGCTCCTCTTGATACGCTTACAAAAAAACAGTCAGACTTCTTGTGGAACGGCGATTCCGCACTCAATATAAAGTGGGTTTACAAAAAGCAAAGCGGTGAAGGCCAGAGTACATACAACCGGCCCTGGATAGGTGTGCTTGCAGACATGCGCCGCCGTTATGCAGAAGCGTGGGGTGACAATGCCCGTGAATCGCTTGAAAAATACATGTCACACTGTGAGTGCAGAAGCTGCCGCGGAAAGCGTCTCAGACCCGAAGCACTCAGTGTAACAGTCGGCAATAAAAATATCTGGGATCTTACAGAACTTTCCGTTGCAGATACAATTGAATTCTTTGACAATCTCAAACTTACTTCTACTGAACAGAAAATCTGCGCACAGGTACTCAAAGAAATAAAGTCGCGCCTTCAGTTCCTTAAGAATGTAGGGCTTGAATACCTTACGCTTGAACGTTCGGCCGCAACACTCAGCGGTGGTGAAGCTCAGCGCATACGCCTTTCTACACAGATTGGAAGCGGTCTTACCGGAGTAATGTATATTCTTGACGAGCCGTCAATAGGTCTTCACCAGCGTGACAATGAACGCCTTATTAAGTCGCTTACATATCTGCGCGATCTTGGAAACACAGTTATTGTAGTTGAACATGACGAACAGACACTGCGCACCGCTGACTGGCTTGTAGACATAGGCCCCGGTGCAGGTGTTCACGGAGGGCGCGTTATGGCTTCTGGAACCCCGCAGCAGGTAAGTCTAGTGGAAGACAGTGTAACAGGCCGCTATCTTGCAGGAAAAATCCGCATGCACTTACCCGCAGAGCGCAGAAAAGGCAACGGCAGTTTTATAAGCGTCCGGGGTGTAACGGAGCACAACCTTAAGGGAATTGATGCAGACATTCCGCTCGGAGCTTTTACATGCATAACAGGAGTTTCTGGAAGTGGCAAATCAACTTTTTTAAGCGACGTACTTTACCCGGCCGTAAGCAACAGAATAATGCGCACTGATTATCCCGTCGGCGCTTACAAATCAATTTCGGGACTCGAAGGAATAGACAAAGTAATAAACATAGACCAGAGCCCTATCGGAAGAACGCCAAGAAGCAATCCTGTAACATACATCGGTGTATTCGACAAAATCCGCGAACTGTTTGCATCCCTGCCTGAATCAAAGGCGCGCGGCTACAAGTCAGGCCGTTTTTCATTCAACGTAAAGGGCGGTCGCTGCGAAAACTGCCAGGGTGCCGGAACAATTACAATAGAAATGAATTTTCTTCCCGACGTATTCATCCAGTGTGATGTCTGCCACGGAAAAAGATTCAACCAGGAAACGCTCGACGTCATGTACAAGGGCAAGACCATAAGTGACGTACTTGACATGACAATAGAAGATGCCGCAGACTTTTTTGCAGGAATTCCGCATATAGCAAGAAAACTGGAAACCCTCAAAAACGTGGGGCTCGGCTACATTACGCTCGGCCAGAATGCACTTACACTCAGCGGCGGTGAAGCACAGCGTGTAAAACTTGCCGCGGAACTTGCCCGTCCTTCTACAGGAAAAACGCTTTATATCCTTGACGAACCCACAACAGGACTTCATTTTGTAGACATAAAGCAGCTTATGAAAGTAATACAACAGCTTGTGGACAAAGGAAACACAGTTGTCATGATAGAACACAACCTTGACGTAATATGCCAGGCCGACTACATCATAGATCTGGGACCCGAAGGAGGCTGCGGCGGCGGAACAGTCGTTGCAACAGGAACTCCCGAAGAAGTTGCCCAGTGTTCAAAAAGTTATACAGGAAAATTTATAGCAGAAATGCTTGAACGCGAAAAGGAAAGGAACATTGCTGAATAAAAACCGGCTCAGAATATTCAGATTTGCTTTCTCATTCATTTGTGTCTTTCTTGCGGCCGCAGTAAATCCGAATCGTCTTTTGGCACAGAAAAATTCTTCTATAATAAGCATAGATAATGCCGAATCCACCGAATACAGAAAAAATCCCGACTCTGGAAACGAAGAAATAATCCTTTCAGGCTCAGTACTTCTTTCTGTCACAAGCGGAAAATCAAAAACCACAATTTCTGCTTCGAGGGTAACATACGACCGTGTAACAGAAATGCTTTTTGCCAGCGGAAACGTTACGTTAAGACAGACCGGCGGTTCTGAAGGCGGCCAGGACGTTACGGCACAGACGCTTCTTTTCAATGCACGCACCATGGAAGGAATTTTCGACGGCGGAAGGGTTGTCCAGACAAAAAGTGACGCAATAAACCTTCCTTCAGATTCTACGCTTATAGTTTCTTCAAAAATATTCGGCCGTGACACTTCCGGAACAATCGCCTTCAAAAATGCAGAACTTACCTTCTGCGATGATGAAAAACCGCACTGGAAAATCTGGGCATCAAACATCTGGCTTTTACCCGGCGGCGAATTTGCTTTCTTTAACGCAGTCCTCTCTGTCGGAAACATCCCTATTTTTTATCTTCCGGCATTCTATTATCCCAAAGACGAACTGGTGTTCAATCCTTCCTTCGGCTACAACGAGCGGACGGGGTATTTTTTTCAGACAACAACATATATTCTGGGAAGAAAACCTCTGGATACTTCTTCGGACAGTGATGCGGAAGATGACATAACAAAAGGACTCTTTAACTTCATGAAGTCCACGTCACTTAAAAAACAGGTCAGGGAAGGGCTTGTTCTGCATAACCTTGACGAAGATTACAAAGGTAATACCGACAATTATCTTAAAATAATGGGCGACTATTATACAAACCTCGGAATAATGGCCGGAATTCAGGGTGCATACAAACCAAAAAAATATATCAGCGGTATAGAAGGATTTGTCAAGCTTGGTTTTACAAATACAATAAATTCCACAAGCGGCGGTTATACTCCATATTTTGAATCAGGAAAAACTTATTCCGACTCGTCAAATTTTATGGGACTTGAACTTCCGTTCCGCTACGGGGCCAGTTTCAAACTTTCTATGTCAAAGCCTTTTTCACTTACACTGTCACTTCCTGTATACAGTGACCCTTATTTTACCGAAGACTTTGACGAACGTTCCGAATACATTGACTGGCTGGGCTTTTTGATGAGCGGTGCCGGACAGACAAAGGAAGAAAATGACAAGTCAAGCCAGACATCATCGTTTACATGGAATGCAACAGGTTCCTATACAGTGCCGCTGCCCGATGCAGTAAAGCCTTTTATAAATTCCCTCTCTCTATCCGGAATAAATTCGTCTGTTGCCTTCAGTTCAAAGACAAGAAATTCTTTTGACGATCCTGAATTCTATTCACGCGAAAATAAAAATTATTCCCCCGAAAGAAGTTTTTATTATCCGTCACAGGTTACTCCGTTCAAAATAAGTTCAAAAATATCAGGAACAATTATACAATATCCCCCGTCTGTAAAAAAAGCAAAGTCTGCAGAAAAGATAAAATTCGACATACCGCTTGTGGCTCCTGAAATTATTTCTGTTCCGCAGAATAAGTCTTCAAAAAAAGAATCTGACGCTTCTTCTACAGAAGGTGGTTCCGCAGAAAATACAGAAAGAACCGCAGCTCTGGCAGAACAGGCCGACGGTAAAGAAGAAAAAGCTTCTGAAGAAACAGTCCTTTCAGAAAAGGATCTTCCGCTTCTTGAACCATCGCAGAAACATTCCCTTGTTACACTCGGTGGCCTTAAGTATACGCTCGGCTACAGTATAAACCCGCAGTATACGTCGCAGCTTTCATACAATTCGTCAGATTTGAAAAAGCCCGGTGACTTCAGCTGGAGCAACCTTTATTCTTCATACTACCAGGTAAAAGTTCCTTCAACGCTTACAAGCAGCTTCAGTTACGGCGGCTCATTTGCTTCCATGACAAATACTCTTTCGTTCAACCCAGTTTATCAGGAACACCCCAATCTTGACGGCTACACAGAAAGTTCAGCTTCTTCAGTCAGAAAAACAGACTACAATGCAAGAAAACTGGATCTTACCGGAACAAATTCAGTTTCATTCAATCCGTTTGCCTATTCAACAGTATTCAAAAATACCGGTTTAAACTGGAATACAACAGTAAAAGTTCTTCGCACCGAATTTCTGGGCGATGAAACCAATCCCGAATGGGACTACATCACATCGGACCTTACCGACAGTGACTCTGTTACCGCGCATACACTAAGTGCAACACTTTCGGCAGTTGAAGACAAATTTTCGCAGGTACTGACGCTTTCCACGACTCTTCCGCCTCAGGTAGATGAATACGATGCTTCATTAAAACTTACATTTCCTTTCCTGTCGCTGTCATTTTCTTCAGGAGTTGAACAGAAATCCAAAGATGACGAAACCTTTGTTTTGAAACCGTTTAAACAGTCAGCATCACTTAAACTTTTTGACAGTACGCTTTCTCTTACCGAATCATTCAACTACGAACTTGAAGACGATTATGCCGATGCGCTTAAAATAGCCCTTTCCTGGAACAATCTTCAGCTGGCCTACACAATGCAGTATACCAACGGCTACGAACCCAAAAAAGACGATCAGGGAAAACTTACTGACTGGGAAATGAAAACAGACAAAGAATTTATTCCGTATTCTGCCTCGCTTGCATATTCTACAAAGTCAAAAACGTACCGCTACTGGAAAAACCGCATTACATGGGCGCCGTCCCTTAGCACCAGTATTGTTTACGACTGTCTCAGGCCAACAAACAGTTATTTCAGGTTTGCACCGTCAATTTCGTTTAAGATCAACGAGTTTTTTGAACTTTCCTTTACTTCTGAATCAAGAAACAGCGTTATTTTCAGGTATTTCCAGGATTATATCGGTTATGAAGATACAATCGGCGGTGAAAAAAATCCTTTTGTAGACCTGTGGAATTCATTTGTTTTCTGGAGTGATGACGCATTTTTCGATCCCGACCAGACAGTAAGAAAATCTTCGGGGTTCAAAATTAAAAATCTTAAAATAAGTATAACACATAAGCTCTGTGACTGGGATATGTCTGCAAGTCTTACATTCAAACCAAGAGCCGTAACAGGGGATGACAATAAAAAATCCTACGACTACCATCCGTATTTTACTTTCGGAGTCACATGGCGCCCGATGGCAAGTATGAAAACCCAGATTGTTGACGAATATGGCGAATGGAAGCTTAATCCATAAAATTTTAAGGCTGAAAATAAAATAAAACTTGAATTCTGCTCTCTGTTGAATTAAATTTGCATATAGTATGCCTTGTACCGGGGTTTCCGGTTTGCATCGGATTTTTAACCCGAAGTTTGCGAAGTTAACTGGTTTGCAATGCGAACTTCCATATTGGAGGAAATTATGGCTGAAAATGATGTTTTGAATGAAGAAAAGGTTTCTGTTAATGAAGAAAATATTTCTGCCAGAAAAGAAGAATTATCTGACAAAAAGTCATCAGATTTGGGAAAGACAATTCTTGGCTATATCGACAAAGGTGTGGAGTCATCAAAAAAAGGGCTTAAAATTGCCGGTAACAGACTTAGTGAATTCGGCGACAAGTCAATGCATCGTATTGAAATAAGCCGTCTTAATTCCAAACTCGAAAAAACATATGCTTCTATTGGAAAACTTGTGTTCGAAAAATACACTTCAGATCCCGAATCTGCACAGATTTCTCTTTCTGACAGTGACTTTGCTTCAAATTTGGCCGAAGCGCAGAATATAACAAAAGAAATAGCACGCCATGAAGAATTTTTGAAAAAATAAAAGAATTTTTCACTTTTTTCGTCTTTTGCTCTTGACGTGCTAATAGTGAATATGATAAAGTCTTATACATCGCCACTAAACAGTGGTAGTAAATAAAAGTTATTTGACAGAAAAGGGAAGGAAAGAAGAGACAGAATGAGCAGATAAACTGC